>ULXA01015149.1_pt1 | contig 13781 bp, 10 predicted proteins | sample 1960861 | NCBI WGS metagenome assembly ULXA01 (sample SAMEA4835827, study PRJEB28245) | human gut metagenome | biome: gut microbiome; material: fecal sample | place: Denmark | collected 2008
CATCGGTCGGATGTGCCGCTGAGCAGTCTTTCCGGCGTGGCAAAGAGCCATGTCCCGCAGCGTTGTGCCTCTACAAGAGCTACGAACATGCGCGGATACAGGCGGCACGCACGCATGAAAAGCTGTTCGGCGTCCACGCGCCTGGCCATCCGCTCGGTGGCGCGGCGTGCAAGCACCAGCTTGGCAAACCTGCCCGCCAAGAGTTGCGAGTGGCATCTGGCGAAGTCGCCGGCGTATGCCCTGCGGTCGGCAGCGTCTGCCTCATGTTTGCGCCGGGCCCTCCCGGCCACCTCGGTCTCGCTTGTTGTGCGCCTTGTTTCTATGCGGTCGGGGCGCAACAGCAGCAGTGGCTCGGCGGCAGTGATGGCAAACGGGGCTATGACAAAGCCCTCGCGCCCGTCCAGGGCGCCGTAAGCCGCAAGCTCCTCGGGATGCCCGCTGCTCTGCTCCACTATGGTGTAAGTGTCGGAATAGGGCAGCCTGAACAGTGCGCGGGCTGTCATTTCGCGGCCTCCGTGGGTTTGTCGGTGATGAAGTTCATCACGCTTACAGTCGATATAGTCTTCCCGTCGGAGCCGGCCACGGTCACGTTCCACACGTGGAGCGTGCGCCCCCGGTGTACAATGTGGGCCGTGGCAGTGACCGTGTCGCCCTCGAAAGCGCTCCTGACGTGGCTCCCGCTGACGTTGACACCTACGCAGGCCCTGTCCGGGCACAGTATCGACGACCCCACACCGGCCATGTATTCGGCCAAGGCCAGGGTGGCGCCGCCGCTCAGAAGGCCCATTGGCTGGCAGTTTCGGCTGTCCACCAGCATCGTGGCCACGCACGTCTCATCGTCTGGAGTGGATATGAAGTCCATGCCGAGGTTGTCGGCTATGTTTGGCTTTTGCCTTATAAGGTCTTTTATCTTTTCTAAATCCATCGTGTAATATAAAATATGTGGGGTGCTGACTTTGTTGCCCCACAGTCTTCATTGTTCAATGTTGGGCTTTCAACGCAGCGCAAACGGCAGTGGCGGAAGTATGCGTTCTGTCTCCCGGTAGCGCCCGCTTTTATGCTAAGACAGCAAGGCGGGCACAACGCCGGCGCAGCATGAGCTTGCCCATGAAATGCCTGTTGCGGCATAATTCATGCAAAGATACAAAATATTCAGTGCATTTCAAGGGATTTCTTGGCTTTTAATATAAAAGCTTTTTGGTCGGAGTCAAAGTGGCGGGGCACGGGGAATGGAAATTCATCTGAAATGCCCGGCGTTGGCATAAGCGGCGTTGTGCCCGGCGATGGCCATGTAGTGCCTTGGGCATGTCGCCGTGATGGACGGTAGGACGTGCGTGGCGGCTTACCGATAAGGCAATAGCCGGTGTGGGCAAACAATGCCACACACCGGCGAATATAAAGGATTTAATGTTTTCAATAGCCCGGGTTCTGCTTCCATCCGCCAGACAGTTGCAACTGGCTGTAGGGTATTGGGAACAGTATCCTGCCGTCGCTGTCGTTCCATCGCCACTCAAGCGGACGGCCGGAGGCGTCGTTGCAATCTGCTACGGCCATTCCGTTGTTGTTGGCTTGCAGCGGTGCCGACAGTCCTTTGACGCGATGATTGAAGTGGGCGGTCATCACCTTGTTTATCCGGCCCGTCCTGTTCAGGTCATACCATCGGTGCCCTTCGAAGCACAGTTCGAGCAGACGCTCGTCTTCTATGGCCAGTCGCATTTCGCTTTGCGACGTGACTTGCGTGCCTGCCAGGCCTGCGCGGTGGCGCACGGCGTCGAGATACTCCTTGGCTTCGGCCGTGGCGTTGGTCTCGTTGAGGCATTCGGCATACATGAGCAGCACGTCGGCGTAGCGGTATATGATGTCGTCGCAACCGCTGGCGCACGTCTTCAGGCCCTGGTTGTGCATGTCAAAGTATTTTAGGGTGGCCGGAGTGAAGGCGTCGCCGTTATCGTTTACGTCCACCTCTTCGGTTTGTCTTGAAGTGCCTTGTGATGCGTCATAAAGCCTGTCGTAGACCATCTGGCTGTAGCGTTTGTCTGTAGGGTTGCTCCTAAGCCGGTTGTACAAGTCCCACGTCATGAGCAGACAGCCCACTCCCTGAGTTGTAAGTATCGTGGAAGCGGTGCCGTCGGGCAGGGTGTAGGCCGGCTGGTCGTTGGGGCTCACGGCCGGTATGCACCGCTTCATGAGATAGTTGGCCACCACCGTAGCCCCGTTGTTGAATTGTGCCACGAATATTATCTCCTTGTTGACAGGGTTTTGCGAGTCGAACACACTGGCATAGTCGTCGAGCAACCCGAGGCTTGCGGGGTTGGCCTTGGCATAGCCTATCACCTCTTCAAGCACTTTTCTGGCAGCGCCGAAGTCGCCCAGCGTCATGTGGGTGTCGGCCATCATCACCTTGGCGGCAGTGCTTGTGGCCCGCCCCGCCTTGCCGGCTTCGCTGTAGTGGGGCGGCAGGCAGGCAGCGGCTTTGCCCAGGTCGCTGCCTATTAGTGCGTAGACGTCTTTCTCGGGGCTGCGTCCGTAGTTGTAAAGGTCGCTGTAGTCGTCGACTACATGCTCCGTCAGTGGCACCGGGCCGAACAGCCTTACCAGTGTGAAGTAGGCGTAAGCCCTGAGCATGCAGGCTTCGCCTTCATATTGCTTCCTGTTTTTCTCGCTGACATTGCCAATCTTGTCGAGCACGGAGTTGCATCGGTTTATCATGCTGTAGCAGTTGGCCCAGATGGCGTCGATGGTGGCCGAGGTGGCGTCCCACGTTCCTTCGTTGAGGCTGATGTAGTCGGCCTGGTTGTTTTTCTTGTAGTCGTAGGCCTCGTCGGTGCACAGTCCGTTGACCATGATTACGTCTTCCTGCACCGTCCGCAGATAGTAGTAAGCGTCGAGCAGTATGTTTTCTGCCTCGCTGTCGTTGGTAAGATACGTTTCCATCTGCATCGAGTCGGACGGGTAGCGGTCGAAGAAACCGTCGCTGCACGCCGTGACAGCCAGTGCGGATGCGGCTATGCATGCCGCTGTGAGTATTTTGTTGATATGTGATGAGTTCATAATGATGTTGCTTTATGGTGTTTCAGAATGTGGCGTTGATGCCGAAAGTCATTACGCGCGATATTGGGTAGCTGCCGAAGTCAACCCCGTTGTTGGTGGCAGAGTTGCCGTTGTAGTTGGCTTCCACCGAGTAGCCGGGATACGAGTCGAACGTCCACAGGTTCTGTATGTTGACGCTCAGGCGCAGGCGTTGCAGCCCAACAGCCTCGCAGGCCTTTGCCGGCAGGGTGTAGCCCAGGGCAATGTTGCGTATGCGCAGGAAGTCGGCGTCGTACAGGTAGCGCGTCGATGGCTGTATGTTCGAGCCCAGGTTGTTGGTGCCGGCCTTGTGCGAAGTGCCGTTGCCGGGCTGTTCGGCACTGTGCCAGCGTCCCAGTCCCGACTCGGCGAGCACGTTGTCCCACAGGTTCAGCGAGTATGCGCGTGCCGCGGCGTATATCACCTTGCCCCCGGCCTGGCCGTCGATGGTTATGGCAAGGTCGAAGTTCTTGTATCCCAGCCTGTTTGTCCAACCGTAGGTGAAGTCGGGCTGGTAGTTGCCCACATACTGATAGTCGTCGGTGTTGATGGTGTTGTCGCCGTTGGTGTTTTCGTATATCAGGTCGCCGATGCTCTCAGTGCCATACTTCGGATACTTTTTCAGGTCGTCTTCGCTGTTGTAAGTGCCAATCACCTTGAGCATATACATGTCGCCCATGGGCCGGCCCACGATGTTGCGTATCACGTTTCCCCATTTCGTTCCGGCCTTTCCGTTGGGCAGTTGCCTCTGGTTGTTGGCCAGCGACAGAATCTTGTTTCTGTTCAACGACCAGTTCAGCGTGGTCTCCCAGTTGAGGCTGCCCTGCAGAACCTTCGCGTTGAGCGCTATCTCCACGCCTTTGTTCTCCACCTGGCCCGAGTTCATGTACACCGAACCGGCTATGCCGTTGAAGTTAGGTATGTTGGCCGGCATCACGATGTCGCTCGTCCGCTTGTAGAAATCAATGTTGAGGTTGATGCGTTTGATGAATGCCAGGTCGAGTCCGAGGTCAATCTGCCTGTTCTTTTCCCATCCGAGGCTCCTGTTTGAGTAGCCGCTCGGATAATACGACGGCACCGACGATGTGCCGAACACCACGTTGTGGTCGGTGCTGATGGCCGACACCCAGGCATAGTTGGACCCCACCTGGTCGTTGCCCGTCACGCCGTAGCTGGCGCGCACCTTGGCCAGCGAGAGCCATTCTGCGGGTTTCATCCATTCCTCCTCGGTGACGTTCCATGCCGCCGAGGCCGAGTAGAACAGCCCGGCGCGGTTGTCGGGGCCGAACTTGCTGGAGCGGTCGCGGCGCAGCGAGCCCGAAACCACATACTTGCTGTCGTAGTTCAAGATGATGCGGGCAAACATGGCGTCGAACACATAGTTAGAGTTTGTCGACGAACCCGTCCACAGGTTGGCGCCCATCACGTTTCTGATGCTTGTGCCCAGATATGCTATCGGGTTGTCGGCGTCGGTTCGGTCGTCTTGCCTAACGCTGAAATCGCTGTTGTATTCGAAGTCGTAGCCGGCCACGGCGTTTAGGTTCAGTTTGTCGGTGAGGTCGCGGTCGTATGTGGCCGTGGTCGACCAGTAGGCGTCGTAGCCGAATCCCGATGCGCGATAGGCGTTGATTGCATTGAGGTAAGGCGTCGACTTGTTGCCCGTGGCGGCAGAGCCAAATAGGTAGGCCGACTGATAGTAGTCTGTTTTCTGCGAGTTTGTTGCGAAGTCGACGGCCGACCTCACTGTGAGGTGCCTGGCCGGCTTGATTTCAACGTAGGCGTGGGTGAGCGTCCGCAAGGCCCATCTGTCGTTGTTGTTCTCGAGCAGGTTGCACACAGGGTTGCGCAGTTGCATGTTCAGTCCGTAGTCGGGTGTCCCGTTCTTCCCGGCGTAGTGCTGTGCCATCTGGGTGTAGTCGCCGTTTGGCTGGTATACGGGCAGTATCGGCGGGTACGACAGAGCCTCGGCAATGATGCCCTTGGCGTCTTCGGTGTTGCCTCCAGACGGCTGCTGCGAGCGTTTCTTGTTGTAGCTTGGCGAGAAGCTGGCGCCCACCTTTACGTGCTTGCCCAGCCTGGCGTCGAAGCCAGCCTTGATGTTTATTTTCTTGAAATAAGAGTTCAGCAGAATGCCGTCTTCGTTCTGGTAGTTCACCGACAGGCTGTAGGTCACCACGTCGTTGCCACCCGTCACCGTGGCGTTTGCCCGGTAGTTTAGCGCATTGCGGAAAATGGCATCCTGCCAGTCGGTGTTGCAATAGTTGCCCGACTCGCGCAGTTTCACCAAGTCCGGGTAGTTGTTTATGGTGCCGTTGTTGGTCCGGGCCTCTATTACCATGTCCAGGAAGTCGTCGGCTTCAAGCACGTCGACCTTGCGTTGCACCTGGCTTATGCCAACCTGCGTCGACAGGCTCACCGTGGGCTTGCCGGCCTTGCCCCTCTTTGTGGTCACGATGATCACGCCGTTGCCGGCCTTCGAGCCGTAGATGGCCGACGAGGCCGCGTCTTTCAATATCTGTATGTCGTCGATGTCGCTTGGGTTGAGGTTGTTGAACAGTTCGGCATCGGTGGTCGGGTAGCCGTCGATAACGTACAGAGGGTCGTTGCCACTGTTTATCGAGCCCGCCCCGCGGATGCGTATCGAGGGCGCTGCCCCGGGCTCGCCGCTGGTCTGTTGCAGGCTTATGCCCGCCGAGAGCCCCGAAAGGCTTTGCGTGACATTGGACGTTGGCATGTCTGAAATGCTTGCCCCCTTGACGGTAGACATGGCTGTCGACACCGAGCGCTTGGTAATAGAGCCGTAGCCCACCACCACCACTTCGTCGAGCACAGTGTCGTTTGCCTTCAGCGTCACAGTCAGGCTGGTGTTGTTGCCAATGGTCATGGTTTGGGTGGCGAAGCCTACGTAAGACACGGCTATGGCCTGGTCGGGCTTCACCTTGGCCAGGGTGAACCTGCCGTCGATGTCGGTCACGCATCCCGTGCCGGTGCCCTTCACCGCCACGCTGGCCCCAATCACAGGCTCGCCATGCTCGTCTACCACTCTTCCTGTCACCCGTTGTTGGGCATTGGCCACAATGGCCGTCAGTGCAAACACGGCCGATGCAAGGAGCCTTGCATTGCAGTTTGCCCCTTGACGGATAGTTGTTTTGGTTTTAGTCATGTAAAAATTTAAAATAGTTATTGGTAATTGATTGGTCTGTTAATAATGGCAAAGTAACGAAGAAAAAGTAGAGCTGGGTGCTAATTTTTGATTAGTTGGCATTGGTTTTTGTCAAAATATATGCCAATTGTGAGCCTGCTCGCCATATCGAACAATCGCGGTTGCATTCCGACTTGTGCGATATGGCCGTATGCAGGCCGGTGTGTTGCCGGTTAGGCAGATATGCCCGGCCCAAAAGCGCCTCGGCCGTTTGCTGGCGGGCCAGGCTGTGTGGTGGGGCGGGGTGGGCAGTGCCTGAGGTTGCCTTGCGCGGTAATATAACCGTACAAACGCACGGTGGCTATGAGCCCGATGCCACAATGCGTTGCAAAACGGGCCGAACGGCAGTGCCAAACGGCACATTCCATGCTGCCAAACGGCCTGTTTTGCACTGCCAAACGGGCGGGATTGTAACATTGTGACAGTCACCGTGTTGCCGCTTTCTTGCCTTCGGGTAATGAAATATTACAAAAATGCCACTGCGGGTCAGGTGATAATAAAAGTAAAAAAGCGGGCACATTCAAAATAAATTCGTAAATTTGCAGCTAGAATAAGAAAGGCATTCAGACATTATGAACGTTTTAGAACTAAGTGAACAGGAAATCGGCAGGCGCCAGAGTCTGCAAGAGTTGCGTGACATGGGCATCGACCCATACCCCGCCGCGGAGTACCCGACCAATGCTTTCTCTACCGACATAAAGGAAAACTTTGTAGATGAGGGCGAGCCAAGGGAGGTTTGCATAGCCGGGCGCATGATGAGCCGCCGCGTGATGGGCAAGGCCAGCTTCGCCGAGCTCCAGGATTCGAAGGGAAGGATACAGGTTTACATCACCCGCGACGACATTTGTCCGGGCGAAGACAAGGACTTATATAATAAGGTATTCAAGCGCCTGCTCGACATTGGCGACTTCATCGGGGTGCGAGGCTTTGTGTTCCGCACGCAGACGGGCGAGATTTCGGTTCACGCCCGCGAGCTGACGCTGCTGTCGAAGAGCCTCAAGCCGCTGCCCATAGTGAAATACAAGGACGGCGTGGCCTACGACAAGTTTGACGACCCGGAGCTTCGCTACCGCCAGAGATACGTAGACCTGGTGGTCAACGACGGCGTGAAGGACACCTTCCTGCAGCGCGCCACGGTGATACGCACCATACGCCGCGTGCTCGACGAGGCCGGTTACACCGAGGTGGAGACGCCCACCCTGCAGAGCATAGCCGGCGGGGCGAGCGCAAGACCGTTCATAACGCACTTCAATGCGCTCGACTGCGACATGTACATGCGCATCGCCACCGAGCTATATCTTAAGAGGCTGATTGTTGGCGGCTTTGAGGGCGTCTACGAGATTGGCAAGAACTTCCGCAACGAGGGGATGGACCGCAACCACAACCCCGAGTTCACCTGCATGGAACTCTACGTGCAATACAAGGACTACAACTGGATGATGTCGTTCACCGAGAAGCTTCTCGAGACGGTGTGCATAGCCGTCAACGGCAAGCCCGAGCGCGAAATCGACGGGCGGGTAATCAGTTTCAAGGCTCCTTACCGCCGCCTGCCCATTCTCGACGCCATAAAGGAGAAGACCGGCTACGACCTCACGGGCATGGACGAGGCCCAGATACGCGAGGTGTGCGGCAAGCTCGGCATGGAAATAGACGACACGATGGGCAAGGGAAAGCTCATCGACGAGATATTCGGAGAGTTCTGCGAGGGCACGTTCATACAGCCCACGTTCATCACCGACTATCCCGTCGAGATGTCGCCGCTCACCAAGATGCACCGCTCTAAGCCCGGGCTGACCGAGCGTTTCGAGCTCATGGTCAACGGCAAGGAGCTGGCCAACGCCTATTCCGAGCTCAACGACCCGATAGACCAGGAAGAGAGGTTCAAGGAGCAGATGCGCCTGGCCGACAAGGGCGACGACGAGGCCATGATCATAGACCAGGACTTCCTGCGCGCCCTGCAGTATGGCATGCCCCCGACAAGCGGCATCGGCATAGGCATCGACCGCCTTGTGATGCTCATGACCGGCAAGACGTTCATACAGGAGGTGCTCTTCTTCCCGCAGATGCGACCCGAGAAAAAGGCGCCGCGCAGCTCGGCCGAAGAGTGGGCTGCCCTCGGCGTGCCCGCGGAGTGGGTGCCCGTGCTCAACAAGTGCGGCTATTACCTCGTGTCAGACATCAAGGAGGTCAACCCGCAAAAGCTGCAGATGGATGTCTGCGGGGTTAACAAGAAGTATAAGCTGGGCTACGACAACCCGAGTGTTGATACCTTTGCCGCATGGATTGAGGCTGCCGGCAAATGAACATATTAGGCATGGCCGGTGGCGGAGGGGCTCAGGCCCGCTCCACCCGGCCGCCTGACATCAAGCTGATTAAGAAATGTTTGACTGCGGAAAAATAGCAATCATCGGTGGCGGCAGTTGGGCTACGGCCATCGCCAAGATAGTGGTGGGGCACACTCATCACCTCGGCTGGTATATGCGGCGCGACGACCGCATCGACGATTTCCGCCGTCTGGGCCACAACCCGGCCTATCTCATGGGCGTGCGCTTTGACATTGACGAGATATTCTTCTCGAGTGACATCAACAAGATAGCCGACAGCTACGACACGCTCGTGTTCGTCACGCCATCGCCTTACCTCAAAAACCACCTCAAGAAGTTGCGCGTCAGGCTCAAGGACAAGTTTGTGGTGACTGCCATCAAGGGCATAGTGCCCGACGAGAACCTTGTGTGCTCGGAGTATTTCCATCAGGTCTACGACGTGCCTTACGAGAACCTGGCTTGCCTTGGAGGCCCCTCCCATGCCGAAGAGGTGGCGCTAGAGCGGCTGTCTTACCTCACCGTGGGGTGCTCCGACCGCGACAAGGCGCAGGCTTTTGCCGATGTCCTGTCGAGCGAATACATAAAGACGAAGACCAGCGACGACGTGGTGGGCATCGAATACTCGTCGGTGCTGAAGAATGTATACGCCATTGCCGCCGGCATTTGCAGCGGACTGAAGTTCGGAGACAACTTCCAGGCCGTGCTCATGGCCAACGCCGTGCAGGAGATGTCGCGCCTGCTTCAGGCCGTGCACCCGCTCGAGCGCAACGTCTACGACTCCGTTTACCTCGGCGACTTGCTCGTGACGGGCTACAGCAACTTCTCGCGCAACCGCACCTTCGGTACGATGATAGGCAAGGGCTACAGCGTGAAAAGCGCCCAGATTGAGATGGAGATGATTGCCGAGGGATACTTCGGAACGAAGTGCATGAAGGAAATCAACCGCCACCTGCACGTCAACATGCCGATACTCGATGCCGTATACAACATTCTTTACGAGCGCATCAGCCCACAGATAGAGATTAAGCTGCTCACCGACTCGTTCAGGTGAGCCTCATGGCTGGGTGGCATGGCCGTGGCACAGGCGTGGAATAATTTGACAAGGTATAAACCATTTAAACATAAAAGCAATGAATACAATCTGCTTAAACATCACCAAGGCTGCACAGTTCCTGGCAGACGGTGCCGTGAATGCTTATGAAGCAAAAGTGAACGACGCGCGCAAGGCTCTCGAAGAAGGCACTTGCCCGGGCAACGACTTCCTCGGTTGGCTTCACCTTCCGACGTCTATCACTCCCGCATTCCTGCAGGAAATACAGGATTGTGCCAACGTTTTGCGTGACAATTGCGAGGCCATCGTTGTCGCAGGCATCGGCGGAAGCTACCTCGGGGCGCGTGCCGTGATCGAGGCTTTGGGCAATTCGTTCGGCTGGTTGGTCGGCGACAAGAAGAACCCCGTTATCCTTTTCGCAGGCAACAACATCGGCGAGGACTACCTGTCGGAGCTTACCGATTACCTGAAAGGCAAGAAGTTCGGTGTGATTAACATCTCAAAGTCGGGCACAACCACTGAGACTGCACTCACGTTCAGGCTCCTCAAGAAGCAGTGCGAGGACCAGCGAGGCAAGGAAGAGGCCCGCAAGGTCATCGTTGCCGTTACCGATGCCACCAAGGGAGCAGCCCGCGCAGCTGCCACCAAGGAGGGTTACAAGACGTTTGTCATACCCGACAACGTCGGGGGGCGCTTCTCTGTGCTCACCCCGGTGGGCTTGCTGCCCATTGCCTGCGCCGGTTTCGACATCACGAAACTCGTTGGCGGTGCTGCCGACATGGAAAAGGCATGCGGCATCGACGTGCCTTTCAGCGAGAACCCGGCAGCACTCTATGCTGCAGTGCGCAACGCCCTGTATGCCGAGGCTGGCAAGAAGATTGAGATAATGGTAAACTATCAGCCCAAGCTCCACTTCTTCAGCGAGTGGTGGAAGCAGCTTTACGGTGAGAGCGAAGGCAAGGATGGCAAGGGCATCTTCCCCGCATCGTGCGACTTCACCACCGACCTGCACTCCATGGGGCAGTGGATTCAGCAGGGAGAGCGCACCATATACGAGACTGTGATAAGCGTTGAGGAGCCCAACAGCCACCTGCTTTTCCCCTCAGACGAGGAGAACCTTGACGGTCTCAACTTCCTCGCCGGCAAGCGGGTTGACGAGGTCAACAAGATGGCCGAGCTCGGAACGCGACTCGCCCACGTTGACGGCGGTGTGCCAAACATACGCATCAGCGTGCCGAAGCTCGACGAATACTACATCGGCCAGCTCATTTACTTCTTCGAGATTGCCTGCGGCATCAGTGGCAACGTGCTTGGGGTGAACCCCTTCAACCAGCCCGGCGTAGAGGCATACAAGAAGAACATGTTCGCCCTTCTTGACAAACCGGGGTATGAGGCCGACAGCAAGGCCATCAAGGAGAGGCTTGCCAATGAAATCTAATCAATCGTTTTGTGTTTTATGTACGACGATGAGATAAGTCAATACTTACGGAAGAACGGCTTTGGGGCGTTTTGCCCTAAAGCCGTTCTTTTCGATATGGACGGCGTTCTCTACGATTCCATGCCCAACCATGCCTATAGCTGGCACAAGGCCATGGCCGGTTTTGGCATCGACATGCCCGAGGCCGAGGCCTATAAGTATGAAGGCATGCGTGGGGTAGAGACAATCAAGCTGAAGGCGCGCGAGCAATGGCACCGCGAGATAACCGATGACGAGGCGCAGAAAATGTATGACGAGAAGTCGAGGGTGTTCTCCACATGCCCCCAGGCCAAGGTGATGGACAGCGTGATGCAGTTGCAGCAGGAGCTGAAGTCGGCCGGCCTGAAGATTGTGGTGGTCACAGGCAGCGGGCAGCACTCACTGCTCGAGAAGCTCGTAGACGACTTTCATGGCCTTGTCGACAAGCGTCTTATTGTGTCGAGCTTTGACGTCAGCCGTGGCAAACCCCATCCCGAGCCGTATCTCAAAGGCCTTGCCAAGGCCGGGGTTGAGCCATGGGAGTCTGTTGTGGTCGAGAATGCGCCGCTTGGTGTGCGCGCCGCTGTGGCGGCCCGGATATTCACCGTGGCTGTCAACACGGGCCCGTTGCCGCCTGAGGCACTGTTGGCTGAGGGTGCCGGACTGGTATTCAACCGCATGGCCGATTTCCTTTCCAACTGGCGGAAGCTGATTTTGCGGCCGGCGGCAGCGTGATGCCATATGCCGCCAATGCAGCCGATGGAGGCATGAAAAGGCTTGCCCGACGGCCAACGGCATTTCGCCGGCCGCCGGGCAAGCCTTGTTTTTCATCCCTGAATGGCGTTGAATTCACAACCGCCACCATGCCGTCGCCGTGCATGGCGCTTTTGGCCACATCCCGTGGCGTAGCGCGCCATTCCGTTGCGAAGCCGCAAGCAAGGTGGCAGCATGCGTGTATTATCGTTTGGCGGGCGTGGCACGGGGGATCAGGCAGCCTTCTGCCGGTATGGCAAACGATAGGAGGCAAGGTGGAGTTGCCTTATTCTTCCTCCTCGATTGAGCTGGTGTCGAGCTGCGTGTCGCGCTCAATGCCCAACTTGCCAGCCTTGGATACGGTCACGATGAGCGGTATGTACTCATCCGTCTGTGGGTGGCTCACACTGGCGGCAAACCTCAGTGAGCTTTCGTCAACCCTGTCGAAGACGAGCCCTTCGAGTATTCCCGTCTTGCGGTAGTCGTTGTCCAGGTACTGGTCGAAGGCCTCTTTGGTGAACGTTTTCTTGAAGAAGACACTCCCGTCGGCCCTTCTCACCACGAGCTCGATGCTGTTGTCCACAAACTTCTGCCCTGTTTCGTCGGTCACCATGGCCAGGCTGTCGTCGGCCGTGCGGCGTATTTCGCTCACCAGCCTGCTCCCGTTCCATTCTATCTCACGCGTTTGCGTGTAATCTTGCATGCGTATCGGTGCCGATGGTTTCTTCTTTTCAAGTTTCGGGGCGATGATGGTGTCGCTCTCTTTCTTGCCGCCACATCCAGCGACGGCTGCCGCTAACAGTCCTGCTGCGAGCATGGGAATGATTCTTTTCATCTGGGTCTTTGTGTTTGTTTGTCTGGAACGGATGGTGCAAACGGGAACCCTGCCATTATGCCTGCCGTGGCCCGAGTGCAGCAAAACCTGTGCAAAGGTACGAAAAAAAAGCGACACTGGCAATGCTTCATGCCATGCTTATGGCCTTCGGCTGGCCATTATCGGCATCGCCCGGGCTTTTGCGGCCATGACCACAGGGTGGAATGTGGCAACAGCCTTGGCGTTGGCATGTAAAAATAAGTGCGCCCCACAATTGTGGGGCGCACCGTGAGCTATCCTAAAAATACATTTTTTCCTAAACAACTTCTACCGATAATAACCAATTCATGGCACGCTTGCCATCCTATAACATATAATTAACCTAAATCACTATGTTCCTTTTATTTCCTCGGCCTGCGCTGCAAGAGCTTTTCCATGTCGGCCGTGTAGCTTTTGTATTGTTCGTCAGACATTATCGCTTGCAGCTCCTTGTTGTAGGCTTCGCGCTGCTCGTTCATCTGCTTGCGCCTTTCGTCAAGCCTGGCCCTTTGCTCTTCGCTGAGCCTGAACCGTCCCAGTGCCGCCGAGTCGCCGTTTTCAGGCCGTGCCCCGAAGTTCGATCCGGGCCTTTGCCTCATTGCACCGCCATTGCCGCGGTTGCCGCGCATGCGCATCGACGGCCCCATAATGTCGGCATACTTGGTGTTGAGTTCGAGCAGCTTTTGCTTTTGCTCGTCGCTCAGTCCGTATTTCTTGGCTACCGACTCGGTGCGTTTCTGTATCATCTCGCTCCTGTCTGCAACCTGGCTTTGAGCCATTGCCGTAGTGCCAATCGTCATAGCGGCCATCAGTCCTAATATTATCTTCTTCATGACTTTGCTTTTTTATTCGTCAAATGTTCTTGTAAATTATATTGGCTGCAACCATTATTATGACGTTTATGGCTTCTATTGGTTTAACGTGAGATTCAAAAAATTATTGTGTATGACCGAAAATGTTTTCCGTTTTTCTGTCTTTTGCCGCCCCGAACGGCAATAAATCATGGCTGGTGTGTGCCCGATACCGATATTTTCAGTATATTTGCAGTCAACAACCACGGCTTCGGCAGCAGT
>ULXA01052222.1_pt1 | contig 13048 bp, 10 predicted proteins | sample 1960861 | NCBI WGS metagenome assembly ULXA01 (sample SAMEA4835827, study PRJEB28245) | human gut metagenome | biome: gut microbiome; material: fecal sample | place: Denmark | collected 2008
CTATATTGATGTTTTTGAAGTTCCTTATTATGTAAAAATCTTAGCTGCAACAGCTATGGCTTGTGGTACAGCTATCGGTGGATGGAAAATCATCAAAACCGTCGGTGGTCGTATTTTTAAACTTCAACCTATTTCTGGTTTTGCTGCTGATTTAAATTCCTCTATAGTTATATTCTCAGCTACATTACTTTCCTTACCAGTAAGTACAACACATGTTGTGTCTGGTTCTATAATGGGTATAGGTAGTGCCAAACGCATAGGTGCCGTAAGATGGGGAACAGCTCAACAAATGCTCACAGCTTGGATTTTAACCATTCCATGCACAGCTCTCGTTGGTGCACTCGTTTATTCCTTAATGTGTTATGTATTTGGTCTTTAATAAATATATGCAAAAGCAAAGTATCCTAAAACAAAAGATACTTTGCCTTTTTTATTTAAAATCATTATCATTTTATAATATTTTTGTTATAATATATACATAAAATAGTTTAGGAGGTGTCCATTATGGATTGCCAAATAAAATACTCGTTACTAGATACTGTTTTAAAAGAACAGAAAAATCACAAAAATTTGATAACTGCGGTAAAAATCAACAATGTCCTACGTGACGTACAGACACAAGTCACATCTGAAGATAAAATTGAATTTATTGATATGACCTCGGAAGATGGTATCCAAGCATATCAACGAAGCGTCTTATTCATCATGATGGCCGCTGTAAATCTGCTCTATCCAGATAAAGAAGTTGTCGTTGAACATTCCGTAAATAATGGTATTTATTGCGAATTATTACCCAAAGGTGATTTAACTCTTGAAATGGTCGAAAAAATACAAGAAAAAATGCTTGAATTCGTCACTAAAGCCAAAGATATAAAAAAATGTATCTTACCCCGTGAAGATGCTGTAGCCTTATTTAGAGAATCTCAACAAATCGCTAAATCTAAACTTCTTGAATCACTCCATCAAGAATATGTAAGTTTATATTATTGTGCAGGCTATTATGATTATCTTTATGGGCCTATGCTTTACAACACTTCTTTATTAGATAAATTTGCTATTGACTTTTATGAACCAGGATTAATTGTTAGAACGCCCTTAAAAACTAATCCTAATGTTGTTCCGCCAAAAATGAAACAAAAAAAATTATCTATGATTTTAAGTGAAGCTGATCGCTGGTCTTATATTTTAAGATGTAATTACGTAACTAATTTAAATGAATATATCCATACGAACAAAATTGGTGAACTCATTCGTATTTCAGAAGCACTTCATGAGAAAAAGATTGCTCAAATAGCTGACCATATTGTCGAAGGAATTGACCATCTTCGTTTAATCTTAATCGCTGGTCCTTCATCATCAGGAAAAACAACCTTTGCTCAAAGATTGCGTATTCAACTACTTGTCAATGGTATAAATCCTCTGTCTATATCTTTAGATGACTATTTCTTAGATAGAGATAAAACGCCAAAAACACCTGAGGGACAATATGACTTTGAATCAATTCAAGCATTAGATTTACCATTATTTAATCAACATATGATGGCACTTTTAAATGGTGAAACTATTGAAATGCCTGTATATAATTTTGCTACTGGATATCGTGAATGGAAAAATCATATAGTCAAATTAGAATCAAATCAACCTATTATCATCGAAGGTATTCATGGTCTAAATGATGAATTAACTAGAGACATTCCAAACAATGTAAAATATAAAATCTATGTCAGTGCTTTAACTCAATTGGCAATAGATGCACATAATCGCATTCCAACTACAGCAGCTCGCATTATCCGCCGTATAGTTCGTGATAATCAATTTCGTGGTGCTCATGCCCTAAAAACCATCAAACAATGGCCTGATGTTCGCAAAGGTGAAGATAAAAATATATTTCCATTCCAAGAAAATGCAGACGTCATGTTTAATTCTGCTTTAATTTATGAACTCAGTATCTTAAAAAAATATGCTAAACCATTACTAGAAAAAATCACTCCTGATATACCAGAATATAATATCTCCAAACGTTTAATTGATTTTCTTGATTATTTTGAAGATATACCTAATGATGATGATGTGCCAAATAATTCCATACTAAGGGAATTTGTCGGTAAATCCTGTTTCTTTTAATAAAATAAATCATTCCATAAAAAATAAGCACTATATAAACTAGTGCTTATTTTTATTTATCCTATTATTTTTAAAATCTCATTGGTCCATGTCCTTTTAATCCCTTTGGACCTTTTTTCATACCTAAATCTAATGCTTCCATTTTTTGATGAATTTCTGCTAATTGTTCCTGTGTGATACCTAAATCATTTGCTACCATTTCCCAATTTTTAGTTGAAGGATTATGCATTTCTATAATATCAGCTGGAGATTTATCAACATACATAGAATATAATAAACCATGAATTATCTCATCTACACCATAATTTTGTTCTACTAAAAAAGTTACAATACTTTTATTCATATCTAACTTATTAGCAATTTGTGTAGATACTATATCATCATGTGCAGCCTTTATGTCATTAGGAGTAAGACCTATCAAATATTCTACACGTGGCCAAGAGTTATTTTCTCTTAAATTCATAATATCTTCAAAAGATTTATGTGAAGCATATGCTAAAAATGCACCTTCATAAAGATCAGGCATTCCCCAACCATTATTATAATAAGTTACTAATGTTTGTCTATCTACACCAAAATATTCATTAATATTTTGCATTTCATTATCAATACGTATCTGTGGTGATACCCTTTCAACTTTAGGCAAAGGCTTCGCCTGCACTGTATTAGTTGTAAACTGATAACTTGCACCTGTTAAGACTAAACCTGTAACTGTAAGTGCTAAAATTTTAGTTAATCTTTTCATATTTATCGCCTCACTTTGAATAATTATTAATTATATTATATCATAATAAATCAAATATTTTGAAGAAAATTATTTATTTTCAATAGCATCAATAGCGTCAATCACTGCACTTCTAAAGCCTTTACGTTCCAAAGTTGCTACACCCACAATAGTAGTACCAGCAGGTGAACATACTGCATCTTTCATAGCACCTGGATGATTATTTGTAGCCAATTGCAATTTACCAGTTCCCACTATCATTTGACTTGCTAATTTATATGCTACAGGGCGAGCAAGTCCATGCATTACACCAGCATCAGCTAAAGCTTCGATAAACATACTAGCAAAAGCAGGGCCACAACCAGCTACAGTACCACCTATGGATAATTGTTTAGTATCCACAAATTGAACTATAGATATTGTAGAAAATAGCTCCGTGAATAAATTCAATTCTTCATCACTTAAAGAATGTGTACTTTCACAAATAAAAATACCTTCACCTATAGCTACTGGTGTATTTGGTATTGTGCTTAAATGATGCGTATTTGGTAAAAGAATTTCCTCATATTTAGCAAATGGAAAATTTGCTGCAATAGAAATAATAACTTTTTCTTGTAATTCTTTCTTTATCGGTGTGATAACTTCTTCTATCATATATGGTTTCACAGCTATGATGACCATATCTACATTATCAACAACTTCTTTTGCACTCTTACAAGGATTGATTTGCTTTTCTTTCGTATTTTTACAAAGCTTATCCCAATTTTTTGCACAAGCAAAAATTTGATTGCCCTTTATAGCTCCCTGATTGATTAAACCAGTAGCTATAGCTTGCCCCATATTGCCAAAACCTATAAAACCTAATTTTAAATTATCAAACATATAAATACCTTCTTTATTCATTTTTTTACATCATTTAAGTTATATTTTATCATATCAACTAATTCTAAAAAACTCCTACTAGCTTCAAAACTAATAGGAGTCTTTTATTTTATTTATTCATCTTTTCTTCAATTGTATCTAAAATTAATTTAGCTAATTCTGATTTTTGCATAAGTGGAGCTTGTTTTATTTCACCATCACGTGTGATGATTTTGGCAATATTAGTATCTACATTAAAACCAGCACCAGCTTGACTCACATCATTTGCCACAATCATGTCAAGATTTTTACGTTGTAATTTACCTTTAGCATACTCTTCAACATTTTGAGTTTCCGCTGCAAAACCAACTAAATACTGCTTATCTGATTTCTTTTCACCTAATCCTTTTAAAATATCTGGATTTTTCACAAGTTCAATAGTCATAACTTCGTCAGATTTTTTTATTTTTTGACTGGCTACTTCTTTTACACGATAATCAGAAACTGCTGCTGACATTATAGTAACATCACAATCTGCAAAATGTTCTTCAATATGCTGTTGCATTTCTCTTGCAGACTCTACTTTTATTAATTTTACATTTTCAGGTGCTTCAATATTTGTAATACCAGAAACAAGAATTACTTCAGCACCTCTATTAGCTGCTTCTGTAGCAATGGCATAACCCATTTTCCCACTAGAACGATTACTGATATAGCGAACAGGATCGATAGGTTCTCTTGTCCCTGCTGCACTTACAATTATTTTTTTACCTTTTAAAGATTGCTTATTTTGTTTTTCAACATAATCTTTTATAGTTTCCACTAAAGTAGCAGGTTCAGGGAGTCTACCTATGCCATTCACGCCACAAGCCAAATGACCACTTGCCGGTTCAATAATATGATAATTATACTCACGAAGAGTATTTATATTTTTCTGTGTTATCGGGTTCTGATACATATTACTATTCATTGCAGGAGCCACAAAAACAGGAGCTTTAGTTGCCATAATTACAGTAGATAACATATCATCTGCAATACCATTTGCTATTTTGCCAATAATATTTGCTGTTGCTGGTGCGATTAAAACTAAATCTGCTAAATTGGCAAGAGCAATATGTTCCACATTCCAATTTGTAACCTTATCCCACATAGAAACATTTACAGGATTTCCACTGATTTCTTGAAATGTAAGTGGTGTAACAAAATTTGTAGCTTCTTTTGTCATCACTACATGTACATTAGCACCTAATTTTCTAAGTCTACTAGCTACATCTACGACTTTATAAACTGCAATACCACCACAAACTGCTAATAAGATATTTTTGTCTTTCAGCATAATAAACCTCTTATATAAAAATATTAATATTGACTTTCTAATTAGCAAAAAAGGCAAGTATTAGCTTGCCTTTTCTTTTAGATTAAATGCTTTTTTTCACACGTGAAAAAGTGATTTTATCTTCTGCTACTTCTTCTAAAGCATTTGTAACATCTTTATGAGATTGAAGTACGGATTTTACAGGAGAACCTGCCAAAATTTGTCTAGCTCTTTTTGCTGCTAAAACAACTAAAGTATACTTACTATCAACTTTTGGTAAAAGTTGGTCCATAGAAGGATGCACTATATCCATTATAAATCTCTCCTTTACAAATATTGTGCTTTAAACTTTTTCATTTTCAAGTTGAATAAGCTTATCTAAATTATTATACACTGCACAGCGTTCAGCTTCAATAATATGCACAATTTTATTTACAACATCACTGACAACTTCATTAGTGATGATGTAATCATAATTATTTCCACGTGGTATTTCTTCAATAGCAGCACTTAAACGACGTTTTATAGCCTCTTCTGTTTCTGTACCACGTCCGCGAATGCGTTTTTCAAGTTCAGCAAGTGAAGGTGGCAATAAGAAAATAAAAGTACCTTCTTTTAAAAACATTTTCTGTACATTTAAAGCACCTTGTGTATCGATCTCAAGCAATACATCTTTGCCACTTTCCAATACTTCACGCACTTTATCTGCTGGAGTTCCATAATAATTCCCATAAACTTCAGCCCACTCTAACAAACGATTTTCTTCAATCATTTGCTGAAATTCTTCTTTAGATAAGAACCAATAATCTTTACCATTTACTTCTCCAGGTCTAGGTTTACGTGTTGTTGCTGAAATAGAAAATACAATTTCAGGATGTACTTTTAATAATTCTTTACAAACAGTTCCTTTACCTGTACCAGATGGCCCAGAAATAACTATTAAATTCCCCTTATTCTTCATTTACTCTACCCTTTTCTTTTATAATATTCATATTTACTCTATTTGTTATTGTCTCTGGTTGTACAGCTGACAAAATAACAGTCGAATTATCCATGATTATTACTGAACGTGTACGTCGCCCATAAGTAGCATCAATTAAATTTTTTAGTTCTTTTGCTTCTTGAATTATACGTTTTATCGGTGCTGACTCAGGGCTTACAATCGCAACGATACGCTCCACAGCTATAATTGTACCATAACCAATATTAACTAATCTTGCTTGCATAATTCACCTTTAACTATTCAATATTTTGAATTTGTTCACGAATTTTTTCCAATTCGCCCTTTATTTCTACTACCAAATTGGCAATTTCAGCGTTATTAGCTTTAGAAGCCATTGTATTTGTTTCACGATTCATTTCCTGAACAATAAAATCCAGCTTACGACCAATATTACCTTCCATATCTAAGCTAGCTCTAAACTGTTGCAAATGACTTCCCATACGTACAATTTCTTCTGTAATATCCATTTTATCTGCCATAATAGCACATTCTTGAATTATTCTATTTTCATCAATATTTTGCTCACTCAATAAAGATTTAAGTGTTTCTATCAATTGATTTCGATAATTCACCAAACGTTCAGGAGCTACAACTCTTATTTTTTCTGTATATTTAGCAATAATATCTAAGCGACGAAGTAAATCTTTTTTTAGATTTTCCCCTTCAATAGATTTCATTTTGACAAATTCTTCTGTAGCTTGTTCTACAGTATTTATCAATAAAGGTTTTATTCCTTCTAAATCTAAGCTATCATCAGCTAAATTTATAATTCCCTGAAAATTTGCCAAATCCACTAAAGAGATATTCTTTAATTTTGCTTTTTTATCGATATTTTTAATAGTTGTATTGATTTCCTGTAAGCTCTTATAATAAGCAATCAACAAATCTTTGTCAATGGCTAACTTTTTATTTTCTTCATTATTATTTACAAAATTAATGTAAATATCTATTTTCCCACGAAGAGCATATTTATTTAAAGCTTCAATTATACTTGCCTCTAAAGCACGCAATGCACTTGGCATACGAATAGAAATATCGCGATATCTATTATTTACCGCCTTCATCTCTACCCCAATTTTATATATTCCATTATCAAAAGTTGCTGAGCCAAAGCCCGTCATACTTCTCGCCAAAAAAACTACCTCCCTAATTAAAATTTATTAATCAGACCATGTTGCTGTAAATACTTTTGTAGCTGGGCCTGTCATATAAATTCGATTATTATCAGCCCATTGTATAGTTAAAATACCGCCATCTAATTCCACTTGAGCAGTTCTTTGTGTCTTATTATTCAATACACAAGCAACTAATGTAGCACAAGAACCTGTACCACAAGCCCAAGTGATCCCAGCACCACGTTCCCAAACACGCATACGCACATATTTATCATTTTTTACTTCTACAAATTCAGTATTTGTTTTCTTTGGAAATACCGGATTAGTTTCAAATTTAGGGCCAATTTTTTCAAGTTCTACAGTATTAATATCATCAACAAAAACTATACAATGAGGATTTCCCATAGATACACATGTCATTTTATAAGTTTGACCATCTACTGTGATATCTTCATTTACTACTTGATTATTGCCAAAACCAGCGACAGGAATTTTGTCCCCTTCTAAAATAGGTTCACCCATATCCACATGAACAGTTCCATCATCCATGATTTCTGGAACAATTATACCTGCACCAGTTTCTACAGTGAATTTTTTCTTATCTGTAAGTTTAGCTTCTCTTACACATTTGGCAAAACAGCGAATACCATTACCACACATTTCTGCTTCACTGCCATCACTATTGATGATTTGCATTCGAAAATCCGCTACTTTAGATGGCAAAATAAAAATCACACCATCTGCACCTACGCCAAAATGACGATCACATATTTTTTCTGCATTTGCAATTATTTCACTGATATCTTCATTATTAAATGCATTAACCAATACAAAATCATTTCCACAAGCTTGCCATTTAGAAAAATTAAATTCCATAATAAAAATCCTCCTTAAACACATCAAAAAATAATGCATTTATTTCTACAAATTTAAAATCTATTTAGGCTTATTATAAATAATAACAAAATCATAATAATAACTTATATTAATTCGCTATTAAATATCAACAATCCTGCTCATATTATTATAATTATTCATCTTTTTAAAGAAAATACTAATTAATGACAAAAAACTTGACAAAAACTGCTCAATTAACAATTTATCAAATAAATTCACCTGTGATATAATATTTTAGATATTAATTTCTTAAACCAAGAAATTAACGAAAGGAATGAATACTATTATGAGTTTAGATGGATTTTCTCTTAATCCTTTAATAAACGAACTAAATGATAAATTAGCAGGTGGCAGAATAGACAAAATCTGTCAACCTAATAAACAAGATATTTACCTCTACATTCGCCAACCAGGTCAAACATATATTTTATATTTATCCATAAATCCTCAAAATCCTATGGCAAATATTACTACATTTCAACCAGATAATCCACCTGAACCACCTGTCTTTTGCATGGTATTACGTAAACAACTAGAAGGTGGTCGCATTGCCTCTATTTCTCAATATGGTTTAGACCGCATGATCCTAATAGATATAGATACATTAGGACCAAAGAGTCTTATCATCACCAAGACTCTAATTGCCGAACTTATGGGGAAATACAGTAACTTAATTTTAATGCAAGATGGTACTATCATCGAAGCGTTTCGCCGTGTTGGTGAAAATAATAACCGTGTACGCACAGTCTTACCAGGTCAAAATTATGAAGTTCCGCCTGTTCAAGATAAAATAAATATTTTAACCACTGATACAGCTTCATTTATCAACCGCTTAAAAACATATCAAGAAGCTAATCTATATCAGGCAATTATCGCCAGTGGTTTAGGATTTGGCCCCATAACAGCCAAAGAAATCATTTTTTTAGCAGGATTTAGTAGTGATTTACTAATAAAAGATATGGATGAAATAGATTTTTCTTCTTTAACTAATATCATAAATGAATTTAAAAACATCTATCAAGAAAAAAATTTTTCACCGACATTAGTTTTAGATAAAAAACGTAAAATAAAAGCTATGGCTCCATTTGCCTTGCATATTTTTAATGAAAAAGACTTTTCACTTAAAACATATACAGATATCAATGCTCTATTAGAAGACTCTAAAAACTACACTAATAGTTATTATAATTTACCAGAAAAAGATTTTTATCGCAAAACAATTCATAATGAAATTAATCGTTTAACTAAAAAAGAAAAAATACTATTAGAAGAATTAGCCAAAGCACAAAAAGCTGAAAAATATAAAATAAAAGCTGATAACTTAATGACTTACCAATATCAATTTAAAGACCATCAAGATAAAGAAATTACCGTTACTAATATCTATGATGAAAATTATGCACCAATAAAAATAGCATTAGATACCAAATTAACTATAATTCAAAATATGCAAGCTTATTATAAAAAATACGATAAATTAAAACGTTCTACACAAATGCTTGACGTTCAAATAAAACGTTGTCGAAAAGATAGAGAATATGCTCTAACCATTGAAACAGCGATTGAAGCTTCCACTACTATAGCCGACATTGAAGATATCAAAACCGAAATGATTAAAGCAGGATTTTTACCACCTGAAAATAAGAAAAAAGCTTCTATTGCTCCTTCTAAACCATTTAAATTTGCTTTACCTAACGGAATGTTTTTATTTGTTGGCAAAAATAATTATCAAAACGACAAATTAACCTTTAAAACAGCTCATAGCGATGATATCTGGCTACATACAAAAGATATACCAGGCTCTCATGTCATCATTGATACTAGAGGAGATGAAGTAGATGAAGATACTTTGCTTTTAGCTGCACAAATAGCAGGATATTTCAGTAAAGCCCGTGGCTCTTCAAAAATTCCCGTCGATTATGTAGAATGTAGATATGTAAAAAAACCTTCTGGAGCAAAACCAGGTTTTGTAATATTTACAAATAATAAAACTTTATATGTAACACCTGACGAAGATGAAATCATACCAATTATCAATAGAGATTTAAATAAAAAATAAATATAAAAAGAAAAGACTACCATAATCACAATTGGTAGTCTTTTCTTCAGCTAAAATTTGTCGCCATCAATTTTTGTATTTGTCGCCATTTTGTCGCCAAAAAATTTAAACTCATACAAAAATTTTAAACCTGTATTAAAATTTTTCCTTATAAAATAAGGCTTTTTTTACTCTTCAAGTCTAGGTCCAGCATTTAAAATTTCATCGGGCATTTCGCCTGCAAAACGTTTAACATTTTCAGCGAACAATCTTACTAATTTTTCAGCCTGATTTTTATATGCTTTCTTATCGATCCAAGTATTTTCTGGATTCAATACTTCACTTGGTACACCTGGGCAACTATCTGGAATATTTAACTGGAAGTATTCATGTTTTGTCCAAGTAACATCATCTAATTTACCATCTAAAGCAGCAGAAATCATCGCTCTAGTATATTTCAATTCCATACGTTTACCTACACCATATGGACCGCCAGTCCAACCTGTATTAACAAGATATACACTAGTATTATATTGATTAATTTTTTCACCCAATAATCTAGCATATTGTAATGGTGGTAATGGGAAGAATGGTTCACCAAAACCAATAGAGAATGTTGCCTGTGGTTCTGTAATACCACGTTCAGTACCAGCGACTTTACTTGTATAACCAGACAAGAAATGATACATTGCTTGTTCTTTTGTAAGTTTAGCAATAGGAGGTAATACACCAAAAGCATCTGCTGTTAAGAAAATGATTGCATTTGGATGACCTGCCATACTTGGTACAATAGCATTTGGAATATTTTCAATTGGATAAGCTGTACGTGCATTTTGTGTAAATCTAGCATCAAAGAAATCAGGTTCACGAGTATATGGATTTATATATACATTTTCCAAAACTGTTCCATATTGAATAGCATTATAAATTTCTGGTTCACTTTCAGGTGTAATTTTAATAGTTTTAGCATAACATCCACCTTCAATATTAAAGATACCATGTTCGCTCCAACCATGTTCATCATCACCAATTAAAGAACGATTAGGATCAGCAGACAATGTTGTTTTACCTGTTCCACTTAAACCAAAGAACAATGCAGAATTACCATCTTTACCAACATTTGCCGAACAATGCATAGATAATACTCCGCGTTGTGGAAGGATAAAGTTCATTACTGAGAAAATAGCTTTTTTCATTTCACCAGCATAAGCACCGCCACCGATCAATACCATTTTTTTACTGAAATTAACAATAATAAATGTTTCAGAATGTGTACCATCTTCGATTGGATTTGCTTTTACACTTGGCATACAAATAAGTGTAAATTCTGCAGGTGTAGTGAGTTTAGTTTTTGGTCTAATAAATAACTGTTTTAAAAATAGATGATGCCATGCGTGTTCATTAATACATTTAATTTGCAATTTATATGCTGGATCTGCACCAACTAAAGCATCCGTTACAAAAAGTTGATGATCTTTTGCATATTCTTTCATTTTATCATAAAGACGATTAAACGTATTTTCCGAACATGGTTGATTTGTATTTGACCAATGGATTAAATCATGAATATCTGGAGTATCAACAATAAATCTATCTTTAGGAGAACGACCTGTATGCTTACCTGTAGTTACACAAATAGCACCTTTATTAGATAAACGTCCCTCATGATTTCTAACAGCTTCTTCAAGTAACTCTGGAATTGTTGCATCATAAGTAATTCTTCTTGCAACTGATAAAAAGTCCTGGCTAGAATAGTTGTTCATCATTGTAATCAACCTCACTTTTATTTATGTTTATTTGTCATAAAATTTATTACCTAAAATTACTATATGAATATATATTTCTCCAAAAAATTCACTATTCCTCCCCAAATTTTTAAAAAATTTTTTATATTTTAACATAAAAGCAATATAATAGATAAAACTTATGGTAAAAAACATTTATAATAAATAAAATATTGGATATATCCTATTTTTATGCTATAATATCTATATGTTGATTAATAAAATTTATTATACATAAGCTAATTACTACAGGAGGATTATATGGAACTTAAACAACTAGAATACTTTCAAATGACTAGCCGTTTGAAAAATATTACTAGAGCGGCTAAACGGCTTTCTGTTTCTCAGCCAAACATCACTGTTGCTATAAAAAAATTAGAAGCAGAACTTGGTATACAACTTTTTGAACGTAGTCAAAAACAATTATCTCTTACACCAGAAGGGGCTGTATTTTTAAATCGTATTGAATTAGCTTTGCGTAATATTCAAGATGCTGTCTTAGAAGTTAATGATTATAAACAACTTCAAAAAGGTACTATTAAAATTGGTATACCTTCTATGATTGGAGCATATTTATTTCCTAAAATTTTTTCTGGTTTCAAAAAAAGATTTTCTCACTTAGATATTTATCTCTATGAAAAAGGTTCTATGTCCATTCGTGAATCATTAGAACGTGATGAATTAGACTTTGGTATTGTCATCATTTCTAATGCTTCTCCAAGCTTACAATTATTACCTATGTCTACAAATCAAGTTGTTGCTTGCGTTCCAGAAGAACATCCTTTGGCTCAAAAAGATTCACTTTCATGGAGTGATGTAAGCAATATTGATTTAATCATGTTAAAAGAAGGTTCTTTCATCCGCAATTTAATTCAACAAAAATTTAAAGCTCATAATATTCAGCCTAATGTTGTTCTTGAATCCAATCAAATAGAAACAATTAAAGGCCTGATATCCAGTAACGTTGGTATGGCATTTCTTTTAGATTTTGTTGTTCAAGATACACCACATATAAAAACTTTACCTATTGAAGAACCTATCTTTGTTGAAGTTGGCCTTGCTTGGAAAAAAGATCGTTATATATCTAAAGCAGCTCAATCATTTATTAACTTTTGTCAAGATACCTTAAATAAATAACTCATATAAAGTCAGTACCACACGTAAAACGTGTGGCTTGCACAAGCCTA
>ULXA01000692.1_pt1 | contig 12768 bp, 16 predicted proteins | sample 1960861 | NCBI WGS metagenome assembly ULXA01 (sample SAMEA4835827, study PRJEB28245) | human gut metagenome | biome: gut microbiome; material: fecal sample | place: Denmark | collected 2008
TATAGTTTTTATAAGACCTTCTAGCTGTATCAACATATAGATTTCTACTCCCATCTATATTAAGTATAAAAAATAAATATAAAAATATTTTATTTAATTATAACAGATTTTGTTTATCTTTATCTATTATTAATTATTCGCATAAATTTGTAAAGTTAATTTCGCATTTATCGCATTATTTTGTATAAAAATATTGCTATCTTGTATACTTACTAATCTATTATTTAAACTCAATTGATGTAAAAAATCAACTATGGAAAAATAATTTCCCTGTAAAGTAATCTCTATTTCTTGTTGTACTACATTATCTTGCATTTGTTTTTCTTTAGGTGATACCTCTACAATATCAATAGCTGAATATTTTGCTATATCATTTAATTGCAATAAAAATTTTTCTTCATATATATCTGAAGGTATTTTTTCATCTAGTAAATTTAAATTAAAATTTATTTTCTCTCTGTATTTATCTATATTTTGATTTTTAACCATAAAATCATGATAATTTTTCAATTCTTCCTGTTGCTCGTTTTTTATATTCACTAAATTATCTATTCTAACCTCAATTATATTTTCTAAAAAAAATAGTACCATTACCCAAAGACTAATGATACTTATACAAATAATTAAATGCTTATAATCCTGATATTTATATTTCATCTTTACCTCATCACTATATTCATTTCAAAATCAATTAAATTATCATTTTCATTAAATTTTATTTCTCCCATCTCACTGGTTGCAAAAAATTTTATTTCTGTTAATTTTTCCTTATATTGAGCTATACTTTGATAATCCTTTGCCTTTCCTTTGATAAATATTTCTTTACCTTTTACTTTTATATCACTTAAAGCTACATTATCTACAGTTTTTGCACCTAAATTAATCAATATAGCATAAATATTTATAGATTTATCCTCTAAAGTCTTCACTAAATTTTGTTTTTCTTTAATCGTTGATTCTTCTTGTTTTAATTCATTAATATCATCGATATCTCTTTGTACTAAAGCTAATTCTTCTTTTACTATTTGTGCCTGATTTACTACTCGATAATATTTTGCAATTAAAAAGCCACCAAAAAAGCAACTAATAGATAACAATACAGTAATCAATAATAAATATATATTTTTCCAATTAAAATAACTTATTAATTGTTTTTTAGGTAAAAATTCTTGATATTTTTTCTGTACAAAACACACTAAAAGCTTACAAAAATCATCAAATATTTCTATTTGTTCTTGCTCATCTTGTATATATTCTCTATCTATCTGCAATTCACAACTAAAAAAATTATCATCTTCTCTACTTGAAAACATTGATATATACTCATCTTTCTGCTGTTTATAAATTTTTATCTCCTTAGAAGCAAATATACTCATTATTTCAAGATTTTGTTCCTCAGCAATTCGTTGCCACATAGCAATCAATTCTTTATCTAGCAAAGCAACATTTATATCATAACCATCTTTTAACACTTTTATATCATATGTATAACAATACTTTTCTATATCTATATCTATATCTTCTTTTAACTCCCAATATAAAGCTTTCTCCACTTCTGCTATAGGTATCTGAGGAAAATTATACGCTAAATGCTTTTGCCATTCATCGGCAAAATTTATTGCTAAATATTTTATTTTTTCCCTTTCTTGCTCACGACAAAACCTATACAAAACCTCTTGATAAAAATAAATATCTTCATTATTTTCTTGTATTTGTTCTTTATGAAAATGAACAATTTGCCATCTATCATCTGTTATTTTTTGTACTGTCGCTAAATATATTTCTTGCCTTTTAATATAAATAAAAATAAATCTATCCAAATCATTTACATATAAATTTCTTCCTATTTTCTTTAATTGCAATTTAACGTTCCCAACGCTGTACAATACAATCATCATCTTTCTTTTGCAGATATATAATATTTTGATTGGTAATATCATTTAAACTACTTTCTACAATTAATTTATAAATATTTTCCTTCTCTGTTTTCAATAAATACGCTTTTATTTGCACTTGTTCATTCAATTTTTCATCTATAAATACTCGTTTATCTATATAAAAAATCTTGTCCATGTCATCTATCTCATTTGCTCTTGAACAAATTTCTTGCCACCTTGTTTTATCACCTTTAAAGTCTTCAATCATTTTCAAACTTTCACTTATAGTATAATTTTCTACATTTACATTGATTTTCAATAGATTTAAACTATCATTTTCTATAATACTCATCTTATAAATACATAATGAAAAAATTATCATCATGCTTAAAACAATAAGCATAGATAAACTTATCGTCCCATCTTCTTTTTTCATGGTCATGACCTCATTTAAACTAAGGATATATGTTTTCTGATGCATTTTGATTTCGTTGTAATATTACCGTGACGAGCTTAAACTCTTGATTTGTTCTATACGTTGTACCACTCACTTCCAATTGATATAAATCATCACCTATTTTTTGACAACTATAACTTATATTATCGTTGCCAAAATAATTGCCACTATTTAAAGGTTGCTTTGCTCGAATAGTATAAATTCCATTACTTAATTTAGATACTTCACAACGATAAATAATCGCACCTTCTTTACGAAAACCAATATACTTTTCCATATCATCAGAATTGGCTGTAGCTCTTCTTTTCGTTGCAATAATCAATGTTTCTCTTTTAGCAAAATCTATTTGGTCTATAATCTCATCAGCATAAGTGATTTCCGTCACCATACTTTCAAAAATACTCTTTGTCTGTTGTTGCAACATCCAATTATCCACATAGGCTAAAATATTTTCACCAATTGCTTGTGCTACGATTAAAATTACAATCAATAAACTAAATATAATTGGCAAAATAATCAATGTATTAATTAATAAAAATCCTCTATCATCATTTAATAATTTCTCGTCTTTGATATTCAATTTGTTCTTTATCATGATATTGCCATTTTATTTTCACACTAATTTCATATACATTATCTGCTAAGTTCTGTTCATCTTTATTTACGCTATAATTCATGCCATCATATTCAATTTGACTTGGTATGATATCTTCCTGCTGTTTTTCCATGAGATTTAAATATCCCCAAGCCAAATATATCGCTGTCATTCTATAGCCATTGTTCATTTGTTGATTTCTCAATAAAGCTACACAAGTAAACACCATCACTATACTCATCATCACACTTATCAAAATCAACACTTCTACACTAAAAAATCCATTTTCATCATCCTGTAATTTTAAATTTTTCATGATGACTCCTCATAAGCATTTACAATGCGAATTCTTCCTACACGACTAATCACAATATATTTTGCTATATTTCCTCGATAAACTTTTATCGTTTTATTCGGCCAACTATTATATAAACTATTTTGACGAAAAACGTATAAATTGGCATTATCCTCAAAATCCATTCTTATATCATCAGATAAATAATGAACTTCTTCCGCTGCATTTTCATTTAATTTCAATATATATTTATCTCGATAAATATAACAAATAGGTCTAAAATCACTATCTTTCATATAATGGTAATTTCTCGAACGCTCTTGTATATTCATCAATACATTGACTAAATTTATCGCTTCACTATCCACTTGTTGCTCTTCACTAGCAAAATCTATAAACATCACACTTTGCGTACATAATGCTATAAATCCTGCTATTATGATCAATTCTACATACCACATCTATTATTAACCTATCAAATTAAACCACAAATTTAATATTCTATCAGCTTCCCAAAAAGCTATGATATTGCCTAAAATAAGCATAGGTGCAAAAGATATTCTGTCTTTTTTATTTACTTTATCTATATTCTTCAATAAAAAATATACTGCTATTATTCCGCCAATAATAAAGCTCAAATATATAGCTACAATACACTGCGGATAATTACACCACAATGACAAAACTACAGCTAATTTTAAATCTCCTGCACCCATTAACTGCTTTGGATAAAAATATATTGTTCCAAAAATAATTAAATTTATCATTATCGACCAGATTACATTTTTTAAATCTACATCAAGAACAATCAACCTAATGGTTAGAATTATTGATAAACAGCATAAACTTTTATTTTTTATCTTCAATATTTTAAAATCTACCCAAGCAATCTTTGCTAAATACATACAAATAATCAAATCAAAAATATATTCTATCACCATTTAAATCTTTACCAACTTTAACGACAGCCCTTAATTTTAATATTTAACTTTTATTCATTTCCGCTGTTTTTACCAAACTCCACCCTAGTTTTTCCCATAAATGTAGCATTTGTTTTATCTGAATTAAGACTATAATTTTCACCTGTTTCATTAGCAGTCAATACTCCATTTACATATACATCACCTGTAGGTGCTTTCACATTATCCACATCAATGTATTCACTTAAATCACTTATATTTTGTGGAGCTTTATTATTTTGCACTTTATACATAGAAATTGCCGTATCCAAAGATTGTAAATCAGCCTGTACTCTAGATGTATTTGCCATAGCCAATGATTCATTAAATTTCGGCAAAGCTATTGCTGTTAAAATAGCAATGATAGCTACTACAATCATCATTTCAATTAAAGTAAAACCATCTTCATTTGTTTTCAATTGTCTTATTTTATTCATCATTTTTATCATTCTTTCTCTCATTAAAACTTTATAATACCTCTCTACATGCCAATATTATTTATTAAATCAAATAAAGGCATAATAATAGCTATAACAAATATTCCCACTATAACGCCTACACTTACCATTAAAACTGGCTCTAACATCTGCAAACATATTTTTATAGTATTATCTATTTCTTTTTCCCAAAAGACTATCAAATATGACAACATTTCTTTTAACATACCTGATTTTTCACCAATATCTATAAATTCCTGTAGAATATTTAAATTTAATGATACCTTAGCAAAAGAATTTGCTAGTGAAAAACCTTGTATTATCAAATTCTGCACAGATTTTAAACTATCTTGAATCAATATATTTTTATTACTAGCTAACATAATATTTAATGTTTCATCTATACTGATACCGCTATTCAACAAAAATGCTAATTGATGCACTATATTCAATAAATAATACTTTTTCAAAAAATCACCTATTAACGGGAGTTGTAAAAAAATTTTTTTTGATTTTAACTTAAAATCATCTTTTTGATTTAAAATCATGATACTTATAAAAATAAACATCAATACTATACAAAGTTTTAAAAAATGTGATTTTACATTCAAACCAATCGATAAAATAACAGCCGTCAAATAAGGTAAATCAATATGCATACGTTGAAAAATATCTGCAAATGCTGGAATAACTAAAAAAATCATCAGTCCAATTACTATACATAAAATAAACAATAAACATAAAGGATAAATACATATCTGTCTTATTTTTTGTTTTAATTCATATTGTTTAGCTAAAAATTCTCCTGTATCTTTCAAAGCATTTGCCAATAATCCTGTATGTTCGGCTATCTGCACTGAACTTACTAGATAAGCTGGTAAATTAAACTTTTGCCAAATCGATGATAAACTAGCTCCTTCTTTTAATCCCATTATTGTCTTTTCAATAAAAGTTTTCATCATTTTATCTTGTAAATTATGCTGTACTATTTGCAAAGCTTCTATAATATCTATACCGGACTCTAAGATAATTGCTAATTGTTGACAAAGCAAAATTATATCTTTTTGCGTAATATTTTTATCTTTTCCTATACTTTGTATATATTCTTTTATACTATAGATATCATTATTATGGATAGCTATTATTAAATATTGCTCATGCTTTAAATAGTCAATTACTTCTAATTTACTATTTGCCACTAAAGAGCCTTTAATTAAATTGCCACTACGATAGTCTCTGGCCTCATAAAAAAATTTTTGCATAATTCTAACCCATATATTGTTTTACTTTATTTTCATCTACCAATTTTGCCTTAATTAATTTCAAAATATCATCTCGCATAAATTGCATTCCCATTTTTTTACTCAATTGCATCTGTGAAATTAATTGTGCTAATTGATTTTTAGCGATTAAATTTTTTACAGCCATACTAGCCAATAAAATATCCATGCAACAAACTAAATCATTATTTAATGTTGGCACCAACTTTTGAATAATAATGCTATTTAAAGAACTAGCTATTTGCATACTAACAGCTTCTATCTGTTTTTGATTAAAAAAACTTTCCATTCGTATTATCGCTTCCACTACTGAAGAAGCATGTAGTGTTCCTAATACTAAATGACCTGTTTCAGCTGCATTTAAACAAGCCTTCATTGTTTCTGAATCTCTTATTTCACCTACCATGATCACATCTGGATCTTGTCGCATTGCCATTTTTATAGCATCACTAAAATTTTCAAAATCTACATGGTATTCTCGTTGATGAATTAATGATTTTTTATTCGTAAATACATATTCAATAGGCTCTTCTAACGTTATGATATGTTTGTATTTATTTTGATTTAAATACTCTATCATCGAAGCTAATGTCGTAGATTTTCCTGTTCCGGTAGCTCCACAAATTAAAATCAATCCATTATCATTATGCAAAATATTTTGTAAAATTTCTTGCTGGTAAAATTCACTTATAGATTTTACTTTGTCATTTATCAATCTAATAGCTAAACTGTAACCTTTATAAATAGCATAAATGTTTATTCTAAATCGATGCTTAGCAAATTCATAAGCAAAATCAATTACTTTTTCGCTTCTAAATATATGCTGTTGTCTTTCATTTAATATAGTAGTTATTATTTCCTCAAAATCTTTACTCGAAAAAATTTCACCTACTAATATTTTTAATTCACTCTTTTGGCGATAATATATACATTCATTTGTAGTCAAATGAACATCTGACCATCTTCCTTCAATTGCTTTTTGCAAAACTTCTAGGAATTTCTTCAATTTGATATACTCCATTCAATGTCTTCCAAACTTCTGGGGCTGTTGTTATTCCCTGTAAAATTTTCATTTTTCCGTCGTCTAATAAAGATTTAAAATTCGTTAACATCACCTCTCGTTTAAAATTTACATCAACATCATCTTTACTTATCATCTGCCTCATTTTTTCTGTTGGTCTTAAAATCTCTTGAATAGCTATCTGCCCTAAAAAACCTGTATGATGACAATATTCACATCCTTCACCTTTATATAAATCCATACCTGAATAAAAATCTTTTCCCAAAAGTAATGATTCTAATGAATTTGTATTTGGCTTATAGCTAACTTTACATTTAGGACAAATCTTTCTCACCAATCTCTGTGAAGTCATGCCTAATAAAGCAATACTAAGCATCACAGGGCTAACGCCTAAATCAATCAATCTAGCTGGCACACCTAGGGCATTTTTAGTATGCAAAGTAGTCAATACTAAATGACCTGTCAAAGCTGTAGTTATTGCCTGTTTTGCTACCACTTCATCTCTTATTTCCCCTATCATTACAATATCAGGATCTTGCCTGAGTGAAGCCCTCAATGCCACCGCATAATCCATGCCTGCTTTTTGATTTACCTGCATTTGATTTATGCCTTCAAGATTTAATTCTATAGGATCTTCAATAGTGATAATATTTGTATCTTCTTGATTTAAATAATTCAAACTAGCATAAAGTAAGGTTGACTTTCCTGAATTTACAGGGCCAGTTATCACAATAAGACCACTTGAAGCGTTTATCATCTCCTTAAAATATTTTAAATTTATCGCCGAAAACCCCATTTGATTTAAACTCAATAAATCTTTTTTATTGCCTAATAATCTTAAAACCACCTTTTCACCAAAAATTATGGGGATCGTCGATATCCTAATATCTATATTTTGAGCAGAAAAAATAAATTTTCCATCTTGAGGTAACCGTTTTTCGGCTATATCTAAGTTACTTATCAATTTTAAATATGATATTAAAAAATTACTAATCTTATTTGAAGCTTTATATATCAATACTAATTTACCATCTATTCTCAAGCGAATTTGTAGATATTTTTCCTGTGGCTCCAAATGAATATCACTAGCTTGCAATTTATGAGCATATTCTATTACACAATCTATAAAATCACTTACTGGAGATTTATTGCGATAACCTTGCAATATATTATGCTTTCCTTGTAATTCTAAATTTCGCATAATTTTTGAAGATATCTGCTCTAATCTTTCTCTTATTTGCTCTGACAAACTTTTCATCTTCATTTCTAAATTTCTAAAAAAAATAGATGTACAGGCCTCATCTCAATCTCACCCATACATCTATGTTCATAGCGGTCTAAATAAACCCTTATTTATTTTTATTTAAATAATCATGTAATGTTTTTACCATGATATCTACATTTATATCTTTATCAGTCCATAAATGAAGTGCTGCTGCTCCTTGTTCTGCTAACATTCTTTCACCATTTAATATTTTATGTCCATATGCTTTTGCTTCTTGTAAAAATTTCGTTTCTGCAGGAACATATACAATATCATAGACAAAAGCTGATTTTTTTACATTTTCCCAATCAACTGGTGGTTTACTATCAATATTTCCTTCCATGCCCAAAGGTGTAGTATTCACCAATAAATCCGCTTGAGCTAAATACTGTTTAAAGTCTTCACTATGCCAATCACATACTTTTATATCAATTAAATCATTAAAATCATTTGCTAATAATTGTGCTTTTGCTGGATTTCTAACAGCTAAGACAATATTCTTTATCTCTTGCTTAATCAAACCACAAACAACAGCTCTACAAGCTCCACCAGCTCCCAAAATCACAGCTATTTTATCTTTTATTTCCACATTTTCCTTTAATAATGGAGTGATAAAACCAATAGCATCTGTATTATATCCATATAATTTTCCTTCTTTTATATGTACAGTATTTACTGCTCCGATTAATTTTGCCATCTCATCAATTTCATCTAAATACTTCATAATATTTACTTTATGTGGAATAGTTACATTAAAACCTGTAAAATTTAACGCTTTTAATCCTGCTACTGCATTTTCTAATTCATCTGGAGCTACAGGCATAGCGATATATGCATAATCAATACCTGCTTCTTGAATAGCTGTATTTTGAATTACTGGTGACAAAGAATGTTTTATAGGATAGCCGATTACGCCTAAATTTTTTGTTTTTCCTGTGAATACCATAATTTTCGCTTCCTTTACTTTTAAAATTTACGTTAAGTTTAAATTTTTTCTTGTAAATTAAAGTTATTACGATATTGAACGGCTTCTGCTATATGCTTATCTTCAATAACGTCACTATCATCTAAATCAGCTATAGTTTGTGCCACTTTGATAATCCTATCGTAAGCTCTAGCACTCAATCGCATCTGTTCAAAAACAATTTTCAACATATCTTGTGCTTTAGTTGTTAATTTACAATATGATTTTATCATAGCATGTGACATCTGAGCATTACAAACTATTTTAGTCTGAGCAAACCTTTTTAATTGTATCTGCCTTGCCTTTTCTACACGTTGACGTATTTGAGCTGAAGACTCTGCTTTTTTATCTGTTACAAAATCTTTATATTCCACTCGTGGCACTTGAATTTGTATATCTATCCTATCGAGCAGTGGCCCTGATATTTTCTTTGTATAGCGTTTTATTTCATAATCACTACAAGTACAATTGCGTGTATTATCATATTTATAACCACATGGACAAGGATTCATTGAAGCTACCAATATCATTCGTGATGGAAATTTCAAAGAAGCATTTACTCTAGTGATCACTACTTCGCCGTCTTCTAAAGGCTGTCTTAGAGCTTCTAAACTAGCTTTACTGAACTCCGGCAATTCATCTAAGAATAAAACACCATTATGACTTAAAGTTACTTCTCCTGGTTTTGGTATAGTACCGCCACCGATAATACCTGCACTAGAAATCGTATGATGAGGACTGCGAAAAGGTCTTTTTGTCACTAAGCCACTATTTCGCGATAATAATCCAGCTATACTATAAATCTTAGTTACTTCTAAAGCCTCTTGATATGTCATTTGCGGTAAAATTGTCGCTAAACGTTTGGCAAGCATCGTTTTTCCTGTTCCTGGTGCTCCCACCATCAAAACGTTATGTCCACCTGCTGCCGCTATTTCTAAAGCCTTTTTAGCCAAAAACTGCCCTTGTACATCAGCAAAATCTTCATTAAATTTTATATTTTGTGATATTTTATTTTCTCTTTTTGCCGGTTTTAATTTTTTTCTGCCTTGCAAAAAATCTATCAGTTCGGATAAATTCTCTATTGCATATACTTCAATACCATCTACCAATAAAGCTTCTTGTTCATTTCCTTTTGCTACCAAAAATCTTTTTAAATGCAAATCTCTACATAAAATAGCCATAGATAAAATACCTGTTATAGTTTTTACTTGACCATCTAACGATAATTCAGCAGCTAATAAACTATCACTGCAACAATCTTTAGGTAAAAATCCATATGCTTCTAAAAGAGCTATTGCTATCGGCAAATCCAAAGATGAACCATTTTTTCGTAAATCAGCAGGAGCTAAGTTTATAGTCACCTTTTTCGGCACCAAATTAACATTTGTATTTCTAATAGCAGGACGAACTCTCTCTTTTGCTTCCTTTATTGCCACATCAGCCAAACCAACTATTTCAAATTTTGGTAAACCATTTGCTACATCGGCTTCAACTTCTATAAGTACACCATCTATGCCCAATGTCGTCGCTCCATAAGTCTTAGCAAACATAAAATCACCCCATAAAATTTGGGGTGATTTATCAATTTTACTTTTCTAAGTTTTACTTTTATATAATTAATCTATTAATAAATTATCCCCAATAAAACTCTAAATCTCATCAGGTCCTGTCCAACGTTCAAATAAATCATTATCCACATTTAAAGCATCGCAAATTTTACCCACTAACATATCAACTAATTCTTCAATAGTTTTTGGTCGATGATAAAATCCTGGACATGCTGGCACTATTCTTGCTCCTGCATGTGATAATTTCAACATATTTTCTAAATGAATAGCATGTACTGGTGTTTCTCTTGTCACTAAAATAAGCTTACGACCTTCCTTTAAAGTTACATCAGCTGCTCTAGTAAGCAGATTTCCCGCAATGCCATTTGCTAGTGAACCCAATGTCTTCATCGAACAAGGTACAATAACCATTGATTCACAAGGAAATGAACCGCTTGCTATTGCACTATCAATTCGATTTACATCATAAATCTTATGAACCATTTGTGTCAATTGAACCATAGTTAAACCACATTCATACTCCAATACTTCAAGACCTGCTTTTGAAGCCACAAAATGCACCTCAATCCCGCTATTTGCAAGGACTTGTATCAATCTATAGGCATAAATTGCACCACTTGCTCCTGACACACCAACAATAATACGTCTTTTTTGTTCAAAACCCTTTGTTTTCAAACCTCAAACGCTCCTTTCAAATGATTAAATTTCACCTTATTATCATCATAGTGAAATACCTCTAGTATATCAAATCTATAATCAAATTCTGCATTAAAATTATCATTAATATACAATTGTGCTGTTTTCATGATTTTTTGCTGTTTTTGATAATTCACAAATTCAGCAGGAAATCCAAATGCAGTATTTTTTCTAGTTTTTACTTCAACAAAAATAATTGTATTTTGCTTTTTTGCTATAATATCTATTTCGCCAAATCTACTATGATAATTTCTAGCCAATATTGTATACTTTTTTGCCTTTAAAAATTCTACAGCCTTATCTTCTCCCCATAAACCCATATTTTTCATACAAATACCTTATTTCTGCGTCATCATTGATTTTATCGGTTCAAATGATCTTCGATGAATCTCACATGGTCCATATTTCCTCAAAGCTTCTAAATGTTCACTTGTACCATATCCTTTATTTTTGGCAAAACCATACTGTGGATAAATCCCATCAAATTCACTCATCATTCTATCTCTTTCCACTTTAGCGACAATGGAAGCCGCTGCAATAGAAGCAGATTTTGCATCACCTTTAATTATTGATTGATGATAGATATCCAAACTTTCTAAAGGCATAGCATCAATCAACACCGCATCAGGCTTGGGGTTTAATCCATAAATAGCTTCATACATACCATTCATAGCAGCTTGATAAATATTTACTCTATCTATAGTTTTTTCGTCAATAATCGCTCTATTTACAGCTATCGCATTTTCCATGATGATATCATAAATCTTCTCACGTGTTGCCTCGGATAATTTCTTAGAATCATTTATTTTCTCAATGAAAAAATTATCTGGTAAAATAACAGCGGCTATCACTACAGGTCCAGCTAAAGGTCCTCTACCCACTTCATCTACACCAGCAATTAATTTATAACCATTGGCTCTACATTCATTTTCGAAAGTATATAAATTAGCTACACGCTCACGTTCTTTCATTTCACGTTGGTAACTTTTATATATACTTTGCACACCTTTACGAGTATCATTTTTTATCGCTGTCAATAATTCTTCATTGCAGTCTTTAACAATTAAATCTTTTATCTGTTTTATAGATAATTTTCCAATATTCATATACTCACCTACTCAAACAAAAATTATATTTATTTTAAAATTATATCATAATGCATTTAACTATAATTCATTATAAAAAATATTTATAGATTACAAGAATTATCTGAATTAAATAATTTTCAGATTTTGATATACAAATAAACAAATTTTATGCTATAATAGTCTTGAAATTTAAATTTTGTCTATGGGGGTTTTTTTAATGCCATTAGTAACAACAAAAGAAATGTTTAAAAAAGCGTATGAAGGCCA
>ULXA01012413.1_pt1 | contig 12718 bp, 12 predicted proteins | sample 1960861 | NCBI WGS metagenome assembly ULXA01 (sample SAMEA4835827, study PRJEB28245) | human gut metagenome | biome: gut microbiome; material: fecal sample | place: Denmark | collected 2008
CCCGATTAAAATCCCCGTATGCCGATAAACAATCCGAAAGAGGTCCTCGCCCTGGTGGAGAGGGCCGCCTCCGACAAGATTTCGCTTCCCGTTCGCAAAATATTGATTTTAGCGTTTTTAGCTGGCGCCTATATTTCTATGGGAGGCTTGTTTTCCATCGTGATAGGGTATGGCTTTCCGTCGATGGCTCCTGCTCCGGGATTGCAGCGCCTGCTCTCCGGACTTGTCTTCCCGCTGGGGCTTATGCTGGTCGTTTTCGCGGGAGCGGAACTCTTTACGGGCAATAATGCCGTGCTGATCCCCGGTGCATTGGGACGACGTTATGGATGGCGTAAGGTGTTGTTAAATTGGATGTTGGTCTATGCCGGAAATTTTGTCGGGTCGCTGTTTTTCGCCTGTTTTCTCGTGAAACTTCCCGGCATGCTCTCTGCCGAGGCGTGGCGTTCGGCGGCCGTCGGCATTGCCGAGGCAAAGGTCTCGATGCCGTGGCTCACGGTGTTCCTGCGGGGTGTCGGCGCCAACTGGCTGGTGTGCCTGGCCGTGTGGCTGGGTTTGAGCGCCAACGATGTCGCGGGCCGGCTGCTGGGATTGTTTTTCCCGATAATGTGTTTTGTGGCAATCGGTTATGAACACAGCGTCGCCAATATGTTTTTCATTCCGCTGGGCATGATGCACGGTGCATCGGTCACCGTGTCCGATTTTCTGCTTGCCAATCTTGTTCCCGCGACTTTGGGCAATATCGCCGGCGGAGCGGTCTTTGTCGGCGGTATCTACTGGTATATTAATAAGTAAAAAACGGTTGATTATTAATCAATTAATATTCGGGTAACGACCATAATTTAACATAATGGCAAGTATTATATCGCCAAAATCGGAACAGTAGGAGAGGGAAACAAGAGGGGCAAGACGTCAAAGAACGGAGGTTGTAGCAGAAAACTGTACAAATGTAAAAAACTTTTTTTTACAAATACAAATTTTTCGGGATATATTTTTCAATTTCTTGCAACGCTGCACGGGGCGGTCCGCCACAAGGGCGCGATAACGACAGACACAGTAGAGGGTAAATAGCAGATGTTTTATACATCAGAGCATACAAGATTCGTAGGTTGATTCCGAGAGGGACCCGACCAACCACGCAGACATGACCGGCAATCACACGTACGCACACGAAACGCGCGCGCACGCAGATAGCCGACAGACCTGCGCGGCGATTTGTTCCGGTCCCTCTCGGGCTCTCCCCCGAAAGGTATGCCTTCGGCATGATTTTTTGATATTTACTTTACAGCAAAAACCGATATGGAGCCACGCCAGGGAGGGCGTTTCCACATCTGGCATATGTTGACGAGAGGGATAGCCTTTTTGCAACCATGCGCACGCGAAAGACGGTACTTTCGCGGCGAAAACTGCTGCGTTACGCCGCCCGACGGCCTAACGGCCGGGACGCTTCGCGTCTTCGGGCTCCATGGCTCCACTTCGCGGGGTATTTACCGAACAAGTTCGGTGAGTTTGCGGACAAAATGAACAGCAAAACACAAGAGCTCGGAGCCGATCGGAGCGAATAACTCGAATTTCAGAGGACAAAACAAACAAAAACCCCGGTCGCAAAGGGCCGGGGTTCGAAATCAATGGCGGTTAAGCCAACGAATGATAGCGCGAATCAAAAGAACGGATGCAATGACAGAAACTAATGCACCAAAGGCCGAAAAAAGAACAATACTATACATAGCACAAATATAGAATTATTTATGCAAATGCTCAAGCATTTTATCCGCCATCTTATCAAGGTTATCCTTTCCATAACCCAAGGCTGTAAGACGGAGGAAAAACTTCTCCAGAGCCTCAAAAGGCGTTTTGGAAGAACCCAAGTGCGTAAGGTCGTATACAAATTGCTGATATTCGTGTATGTTTTTCGTATCGTTAAGACCAGCCGCAGAAAGAACCTCACGGGCTTGCGCATCTGTAAGATTGACACGACCAGCACGAAGGGCATCCTCTGTGCTTTTAAGAGCCTGCTTGTAATCAGTATCAGCCTCGAGATTCGATTTCTTGGCACCTTCAGTCTCTGCCTGAGCTTCAGCAAGATTGGCCTGCGCTTCGACAGCACGTTTGTTAGCATCAGCCATGTACTGCGAGATAAGACGATCGGAATCAGTCTTCGCGGCCTCGGCCGCTTCCTTGGCGGCACGCTCGTTGAGTTCCTGAATACGGGCAGCCTTCTCGTTAACATCCGCAATGGCGTTAACCTCGGCGTACTGGGCAGCGATCTTATCCATAACAGCGCGGAAGCCACTCGAAAGAAGTTCGTTGTCCTTAATACCCTTGACAATATCAAGAATTTCGTTAGACTTATTGATACCAATAGTCTCGGCCTGAACTTTCAAACGATTAGCATTCGTTAGTTCAGTCTGCGCCTGAATATTTTCAGCCTGAACACCTTGCATTGCAGCCTCGCGAAGAGATGAGGCGCCGGCCATAATGTTAGACATCGGATTATTCTGGTACGGACCTTGAGAGGGAACAGAACCACCATCAGCCTGTGAAACATTACCTTGCGGCGTGCCCATAGGCTGAATGGAAGAACCTTGAAAAAACGGGTTAACCCCAGCGGCCTGCATAGAAGAACGCTGTGCAATAGGAGACTCGAATTTGTTATAAGCCCAAGAAGCGTAGTCTTTCATACGCTCGTACTGGGCTTGAGCATCCTCACGTCGGTGTGTGACTTGAAGATTATACATCTTCTCCTGCCACTTACGATTCTTACGGTTCATACTACCGGAAGCGATAGCAGAACCTCCGGAAGCGGCGCCCCCTAAAAGGGCGCCGATCCCGAGGGCAGTTTCAAGGAACGGCATAACTAATCCATTTTAGCGTGCTTCAACTTCTCGTCCAGCCGCTTATTCATACGGGTGGAAATCCGATCACGAAGCGCCTCGGCCTTCTCGAAACGATCAAAGCCGGGTTCGAAAGTAGGATCAATATCCTCGACGTCATCCTCATCATAAGAGGATTCTTCGAGTTCGCGAGATGCAAGCGGCAACCCGCCTTTGCGCATCGAACGAATCTGTTCGGAAAGAGACTTGACACCGTGAATCAGTTCCTCGTCGGAAGTAGGAGTGCAAACACCGCGACGAGCACAACGAAAACGCCGAGACATGCGCGGAGGTAATTTGGAAAAATCGAAGTCCTCAAAAAATTGAAGGTCTTCATTATTCGAAATCTTCTTTGCCATAACTTAAAGTGTTGTTGCTACGTTAACTTTTGATTTTTCACGATAGGCCGAAGCCGAGCACGAGAACGTCAGAACAAAGTTCTGCGCCTCGTTGGAAATATCCGCAAAAACGCTGTTGTAAGCGTCCGAGCGAATATAAGGCGAGTAATCGGGAAACGGCCGAGAACGCTGGAGAACTGCGAGAATAGTCTCGGCAACCTCGTAGGTGATCGAACCATCTTTCAGATAATTAGAGATCGTATCACGAAGAGAATCGAGTTGTGACGAATTGATTTCATCACCATAATCACGATTGAGAAGCCAATAAGACAGTTCAGTAGTAAGTCGACCATGCGAACGACTAACAACTTGCATGAGTTTCGACCAAGCAGGAACAAAGCCGATGCCAATGCCGGAACCGTAATTGGTGGAAGAGAAAGAAAAAACGTCGGGTGAATCCGCCCCACCCTGCGGTATAGCGTCAAGTGTTTGAAGAAGAAGCGGCTCCATGCTGATATTATCGAGCGCAGGCGCATACGAATCGCCAAGATTCAGTTCCTCAAGGAACGGATCAAGACCGCGCGAGTAGATGACATCAGGAACAAGCGATGCCATCACCATAAAATAACCGGGTTCATCGAAGTTAAAGACACGGCGGCGGAACTGCTCACCACCGGAGGCTTGACCAGCAAAAGCGCCGAGCGGACTGGAAGAATCGCCCGCGCCTGTCGTCTGATAGATAACGTTCGAACCAAGGTACTGCCGATCAGCACCGAGGAAAATAGGCGTCGAATGATTCTTGACACGCGAAACGTCGAACTCCGAATTCAAGAAGTCGGACCAGCGACCACCATTCAGCGCAAGATCGATCCAACGCTGAATGTGCGACATGGCGGAAATATTACGCATCGAAATCGTCTTATTATCGGCTTCGAGATCGACCTTAATTTCAGCATCGATGTAGCCGGAAGTTTTCAACCACGATTCGAGATAATAAGGAGGTAAGCACCGCTGGAAAATCGAAGAACGAGAATTCAGCCACGCCCAGGAACCGAGATACTTCGACCGCACAAAACTCTTGAGAGCCTCGACAGGATCGGCGGCAGTCTTCACGGCGCGAAGAAGAGCCTCTATATCGGAAACGAGAAAAGAGGACTGGGTAGCGCCTTCGCCATCTTCAGCGAGATTCCAAGCCGCTGTAGGAACGGAATCAATCTGCTGATTGATATAATAATTGTACACAACATCAAGATAACCAAGCATCTTGATCACGTTGAAAGACGGCGTGGAAACGACTTTCCCGGTCGGAACTCCAAAACCGACGGGAAACCCCATATAATCGGCGAGCGAACCGGGGGAGGTGAAAAACTCGGACGCAGTTACAAGATTATCGTAAGAAGAAAAATCGATGGAGGCAGGTGCCAATCCCGCAGCAAGAGCAGGATACTTAACCGAATCGGGATCGTCCGTTGTGCCTGTAAAATCCAAAAGCAAATTCGAATTATAAAGGCGCGTAGGGATAAAAAAATACTCGAAACAGATTTTAAATCCGTTAATAAGGGGTGCATTCATCGGGAACGCCTGAACGAATGCTGAAGGAGTGAAGCGAAGTTTATCACCAGCGAATACGGGGATAAACGAGATAGGAATGAGGTTACCCGGAGCGAGCGTAGTAGGGGAGACGTGCGAAAGATTCACATTCGACTTGCGATTACGCTTGCGGGTTAAAAACATTAAGGCCATAACAAACAGTTATAAATTTGTTCTTGTTGTTGAAAAGTGAAATCCGGGAACGGATAGCGCTTCTTCACGAAATCCCGAAGAATACCCGGAATAAGAGAATCGTTGCGACATCGAATTTCGTTAGGTGAAAAACACGCGGTTTTCCAATATCGCGGGATCGAATAGCGGTAATTATTGATGAAGTGACAGAACCAAGAAGATGCGCTTTTAAGCATATTTTTGCGCATGATCTTAATATCTTCCTTCGAAAGACGACCGAAGCCATGAGAAACAATCAACTTACCATTTTTGCGGGCATCAATGTCCGAAATATACTGATGAGCGGCGCAATCTTTAGTCATATACTTAAGGACGTAGCGAACGCCGGATTCAGATTCAAGGGGATCAACATCAGCCTTACCCATACCGGTATACCAACCGCGCTCCTCGTCGACAACTTCACCTTGCCAAAGATCGCGGACCTGCCACCAATAAAGAGGACAACCGAAAAAAATGGCATGGTAATGCATGCGATGGGTTGAAACACGACCACGTTTAGCAGCCGTCTTACCATCTGCAAACTCAACAACAAACAGATAGGGAAATTTAACCTTACGATAACGGTAACGTTTAGTAATCGGATTTTTTTCACGAAAACGAGGATGCTTGCGAAGCCGATCTAAAAACTGCCGAATAGGGATATAAGGTTTTTCCTTGGCCTGCTCATAAACAGAAGGTTTGAGTGTAAAAGTGCAAAACAGGCACTGATCAGGACGTAAACCCATACGCTTCATAAGATGGTGAGCACGAGAAAACCACTGTTGTTGACGACGCTTCAGACAATCGTCGCAATGGCCACAAGGAACGCGAAGTCTATAATCATCACGTTCTGAATAGACATGAACAGGATTTCCTGTAATTCGCGCATACTTAAGATAGCGAGGATTTATAATGGTAAGTTGACTATTACACATAATTCAAATTAAAGATGACTACCGCCGAGAGGAACTGTTTTTGTGCCTTTGGGCCGGCCTTTTCGGCCGCCGCGACGGCGAGACCGCTTCAGAAACGCGATCGGTACGAAGGCAATCAAACATCTTTCCCCAAAGGTGCGGGATATAGCAGGAGATAAGGACGCGACCGATAGGCCATTCGGGACCATCGAACAACTCATCCTCGACACGGGAACAGAAGTTAACTTCGTGATGCTTGAAAGATTCATAAATCCGTGGAAGATCGGCATAAGGTTTCTCCTTGAGAAGGAAGACCCAACAAACGGTATCGCCGGAGAGTTCATAGTGATCGCAATGGCGGTAGAGGTTCCAGACGCAGGAATAGACTGGCCAAACGTCGGGATCGAATGACATTGAAAGTTCGTCGAAGGTTTTGTTTGACATTGGGCAATGGTTTGAAATGATTTCGAACGGATAATGTAATCAACACGAACGGTGTCGATGTGAACGCCTTCACGATGAACCTTTGCTTGAGCAGCGCAAGATGTCGTAAAGAACGCGGCGAGAGCAGCCACGATGGCTGTGACTAAAGCCCAGAATTTTTTGGACTTCAGCAAAGCGAGAAGTTTAGACATTGAACATAATTTGAATATGAAACTTTACAGATGTAATATAAAGTTCCGATAATGACCAGTTTACAGCGTTAGAACTGTAAATTTAACATAATGACAATATTAATTCAATTACCTTTGTACTGTATTGAAAAAGCATCCCGATTAAAGGATGCTTTTTTTATGGTCGCCGGTCGGACGATTGGCCGGCGGGTTAAATTCATTTTGGATTTTAAGCTTCGGCCGGCGGCGGATTATCTTCCTGTGCGTGCAACATTCACAAAAATATTCCGGGCGATGGCTTTTAGCGCTTTGTCGGCGTGAAACTCTCGAAGGTAAGGTCATCGTACAATATTACGATTCGCCGGACGGCGACGTCTGTCCGTGTGCCGGAAAATGGAGCCGTTGCCGGCGGCGCCGGATTTTCGGACGTTGTCGAAGCCGGCTCCTGATGCGGCGGGTTGAGCGGCGTATTCCGGGTCGGACCGAACAATCCGTCGGAGATCGACGATTCGACCGCAGCGGCCGGTGCGGATTGTTCGGGTTCGCTGTCGCGATACATCTTGTCGGAATCGAGCAGCAGCCAGTCGGGATTGATTCGCGGGAACCTCCGGAGAATCTTTTGTAACAAATCGAAGCCCGGTTTGTTTCGCCCGGCGAGAATATGGGAAATTCCCGCCGGATTGATTTCGAGCAGTTCCGCGAGCTGGCTCGGCTTCAATCCTTCGTTTTTCATCAGATCGAGCAATTTTTCCCTCATCAGCGCAAATTTTTACAAATATAAAGTTTTTTCTTTTGTAAAACAAGTAAAATCTACATTTGTAAAATGTTAATAAGTGTCGACAAAGTTTACAAGTGTAAATAAGTCGATATGGTTAAATTTGCATGCAATCTATTTGTTAAAGCGTTATTTTAGATAAATAACGATAAATATATGGTATTTGAATATTTACGCTGTGCACTATTGGCGCAGTCTACTTGTAGCTGGTTATTGATGGATTAGACTATATGATATTGAATTGTTTCTTTAAGTAATATTCGTAAATGACTGATTAATGAGTATATATTGCTCAATGTTTAATATTTTGATCGCTTGTTGGTCGCTCTGAAATTGCAGTTTATTTAAAGGATGTCGGATTATTATAATTGTAACTATTGACATCTTTAACAAACAAATGTGATTTACAAATGTAATTACATATGGAAATGACGCGGACATTATGTGTTTACATTTGTAAATACACTACCCTATTTTGTAAAAATGAATGCATTTTCAAGCTATTTCCGAACCCTTATCAGACATTTTGTTAACATCTCCGGATTTCGGATTTATTATGTTAAATAAAAAGAGGCCGGATAGTGTTGATAACCCACTATCCGGCTTAAATACAGCTTGTTGTAGATTTGTAAACAGCCTTCTATTTCGAGAGTTTGTCGGCTATTTCGCGGAACTCTTCCGGCGTCAGTTTGAGCTTTTCGCGGTGGAAATCCACGTCGTTTTCGCTCTGAATGGGGATCAGATGAATGTGTGCATGGGGCACTTCGAGGCCTAAAACTACGACTGCTACCCTTGCACACGCTATTTCCCGCTTGATTTTGGCTGCGACCTCTTTGGCGAAAAGCATCATGCCTGCCAGCGTTCGGTCATCGAGGTCGAAAATGTAGTCCACCTCCTTTTTGGGGACGACCAGCGTATGGCCTTTTGTCAGCGGATTGATGTCGAGAAATGCGTAGTAGTCTTCGTTTTCGGCTACTTTGTACGAGGGGATCTCCCCTGCGATGATGCGTGAAAAAATAGTTGCCATATCTTTGTTTTTAGGTTTTGCCTATTTAGCGACCGGGGCGTCTTCTGAAGTTTCGGCTGCATTTTTTTCTGCGGCGATTCGTTTATTGCGGATCAGTTCCTTGATGCTGTTAAATACATTGACAAGGATCATTATCAGCAGCAGGCTGTCGGTGAATGTGAACTTGTCCGGTTCTGCGAAAAGCCCGAAAATCGCCCATGTCGTGAATAACGCACCCCAGAACCAAAGCGCCCTGCGCTGCATTCGGACCGTTTTCGCGGCTTCCCGCCGGCGGTATTCTTCCAGCCATTTATTTTCCCGAGGTGTCATTTTCGTCATTTATCGAGGTTTCTGCTGTGGAGAGAGTGGGTCAGAGATCGCCCCACGGCCTCTTGTCCGCCAAAATACGCCTGTTATTGACAATGCCGAGAAGGATGCTGACGAGGAAGAGGGCAATCCCCAACGCTCCCAACCAGTCCGACCGGGAGATGACATCGGTACGGAATAAGTAGATTCCCCATCCGATACTTGCGGCGATTGCGCATCCGAGCAGGATGTATTGCAGTTTCAGATTGCGTTCTGCCTTGTCCGGGTCCCGGGCGGCGGCCCGCCAACGCAGTTCTTCGGGCGTCAAGGGGGCTTTAGGCTTGGTTTCAGGCATCTTATTCCTCGAACTTGGGTTTCAGTATTTCCGAGTAGATAATCGCCTGCCGGAGGTTGAATTCCTCGGTCTGGGACGTTGTTGCCGCATCCGGTGCATTGTTTGTGAGGGAATGCGCGGCGATTTCGTCATTCCCGCTGTCGTCCATGAGCCGGTTGACGGTCTGATGGCGTAAATGCCCCCTCCCGGCGGCTTTCGGCGTCGTATGTTCCGGTGCATATTCCTCGGCGGGAATCTCCTCCAGACTCTGGCATTCGTCCGGAAAAACGGGTGCAACGGGCCACGGCGCAGGGCGCGGAGCCGGCATCGGGTCCGGTTCGGACTCCGGGTGTGCCTGCGAGGGCCACGCCTCTTCATGGCCGGGTGTGCGGGCGCCTTTTCCGCGGGCCTTGCGCGATTGCGATACGACGTTGAATATCATCGCTCCGGCGATGATCACGACCCATATTACCGTTGCGAAATCATCCATGTCTTTAACTCAATGTTCGTTTGACACTCTCTATACCCTTTATCTTGCGCAGTTTGTCCATCACGGCGTGGAGACTTTCGGCGTCCTTCACGTAGAGGCTGACGTTGCCTTCGAAGATGCCGTCGTGGCTGTGGATGTTCACTTCGCGGATATTGATGTTGAAATCGGCGCTTACGACCTTCGCCAGGTCGAGCAGGATGCCCTGCCGATCAATGCCGCGCAGTTCCGTGGTCACCAGGTAGGACATGGCCTTGTGCTGCGACCATTTGATCTCCTCCTTGACGATGTTGCGGCCGAACTGTGTCGCAAGACGGTTCAGCTCGTCGCATGTGGCCTTGTGTACGATGATGTTTCCCGAGGCGGGGTCTCGATACCCTACCACCTTGTCGCCCGGAATGGGCTTGCAGCACTCCGCGATTTCGAACTGCGGTTCCGTGGCCGGAGCCTCCTCTGCCGGGGCGATTTCGCCCGGAATTGCGGCATCGTCCGTCTCGTCCTCCTTCTTCTGGGGGATGAAGAGGGTCCAGAATTTGAGTATCTTGCTCTTGGAGTTGACCTTGAGGGCTTTGTCCAGGTTGTCGAGCGAGACGATTCCCGCTCCGATCTTACTGTACAGCTCCTCCTTGTTCTTGCTGTCGTAAATGGGCGTGATCTTGCGCAGTACGCGGCCGCTCAACTTGACGTTCAGCGACTTCATCTTTTCGTCGAGCATCTGCATGCCCCGCTCGATGTTGTTCTGCCGTTCGCGTTTGAGGAAACTCTTGATCGACTGTTTGGCCTTGGCCGTGGTGACCGTTTCGAGCCATTCGGGCTTGGGGCGGGCGTTGTCGGCCGTGATGATCTCGATCTGGTCGCCGCTGTTGATCTGCGTGGTGATCGGTTCGAGTTTGTGGTTGATCTTGGCGCTGATGGCGCTGTTTCCGATCTTCGAGTGGATGTCGTAGGCGAAGTCGAGGGCCGTGGCTCCGAACGGCATTTTCCGGGCTTCGCCCTTGGGGGTAAATACCACTATTTCCGACGTATACAGCGATAACTTAAAGTTGTCCAGGAAGTCCACGGCGTTCTCCGTCGGACTGTTCAGCGCCGCGCGTATCTGTTTCAGCCACTTGTCGAATTCGTCCTCGTCCTGCGAAATGGTCGCATGCTTGTATTTCCAGTGGGCGGCGAACCCGCGTTCGGCGATGTCCTCCATGCGCTGCGTGCGGATCTGCACCTCGACCCACACTCCGTCGGGTCCCATCACCGTCGAGTGCAGCGCCTCGTAGCCGTTGGCCTTGGGCATCGAAATCCAGTCCCGCAGCCGGTCGGGCTTGGGGGTGTAAATGTCGGTGATCGTGGAGTAAATCTGCCAGCATTGGGTTTTCTCCGACGGAAACGGCAGCGGCTTGAAGACGATGCGGATGGCGAACAGGTCGTAAATCTCCTCGAAAGGGATCTGCTTGCGCTGCATCTTGCTCCAGATCGAGTAGACGCTTTTCACGCGTCCCGAAATCTTGTAGTTGATGTTGTCGCGGTTGAGCGAGGCGATGATCGGGGCGTTGAACTTGTTGATGAACTCCCGGCGCGAAGCTTCGCTTTCCTGCAATTTCTGCGTGATTTCGGCATACTGCTGCGGGAAGCGGTACTTCATGCAGAGGTCCTCCAGTTCGCTCTTGATCGAGTAGAGCCCCAGCCGGTAGGCCAGCGGCGCGAAGAGGTAGATCGTCTCGCCCGTGATCTTGATCTGCTTGTTCATCGGCATCGCCCCCAGCGTGCGCATGTTGTGCAGGCGGTCGGCGATCTTTATCAGGATCACCCGTACATCGTCGGAGAGCGTGAGGAGCACTTTACGAAAATATTCGGCCTGCTCGGAGGTGTCGGCGTTGAACACGCCGGACATTTTCGTCAGTCCGTCGACCATCGAGGCGATTTTCGGGCCGAAAATGCGTTCCATGTCCTCCACGGAGTATTCCGTGTCCTCCACGACGTCGTGCAGCAGGGCCGCGACGACCGATTTCACGCCCAGCCCGATCTCCTCGATGACGATCTTGGCTACTGCAATAGGATGCAGGAGGTACGGCTCGCCGGAGCGGCGCCTTACCCCCTCGTGTGCCTCCTTGGCCAGGAAAAATGCACGTTTGATGAAGTTCCAGTCCTCGTCGTTCTTGCAGATCTTGGTGCACGAGAGGAGCAGGTCGTCCCATTTCTCCTTTATAAGGTTCTCATCCTCGGCAGTATATCCCATAGACTACTCCTTTTTGGTGGTCTTCATGGCTTCGCGGACCTTGGCCTCGATCTCGTTGCGCAGCTCCTCGTCGTTTTTCAGCAGCTCCTTGACGGCGTCGCGTCCCTGTCCGATCTTGCGGTCGCCGTAGGAGAACCACGATCCGGCCTTCCTGACCACGCCGTAATCGACGCCCAGGTCGACGATCTCGCCGATCTTCGAAATGCCCTCGCCGAACATGATGTCGAACTCCGCGCGTTTGAACGGAGGGGCCACCTTGTTCTTCACGACCTTGACCTTCGTGCGGGTTCCCAGCTGGTCCTCGCCGTCCTTGATGACCGACATGCGGCGGATGTCGATACGCACCGAAGCGTAGAATTTCAGCGCATTGCCTCCCGTGGTGGTCTCGGGGTTGCCGTAGACCACGCCGATCTTGTCGCGCAGCTGGTTGATGAAGATGCAGACGGTCTTGGTCTTCGAGATGCTCGACGTGAGTTTGCGCAGCGCCTGCGACATGAGGCGCGCCTGAAGACCCATCTTCGAGTCGCCCATTTCGCCCTCGATCTCGGCCTTGGGCGTCAGCGCCGCCACGGAGTCGATGACGATGATGTCGATGGCGCTCGAACGGATCAGCGAGTCGGCGATTTCGAGCGCCTGCTCGCCGTTGTCGGGCTGCGAAATGAGCAGGTTGTCGACGTCCACGCCCAGTTTCTGTGCGTAGAAACTGTCGAAGGCGTGCTCGGCGTCGATGAAGGCCGCGATGCCGCCGGCCTTCTGCGCCTCGGCGATGGCGTGAATCGCCAGCGTGGTCTTGCCCGACGACTCGGGACCGTAGATCTCCACGACGCGGCCCTTGGGATAGCCGCCTACGCCGAGCGCCATGTCGAGCGTGATTGAACCCGTCGGGATGACCGGAATGTCGTTCACTTCGGTGCTGTTCATGCGCATGATCGAGCCTTTGCCGAAGTCCTTCTCTATTTTCTGCATCACTGCGTCCAGCACTTTGAGCTTGTCCGCGTTTATCTGTACTTTTTCTGCCATTATGGTTTTGTTTTGTATCATTAACTTTGTTTCGGTCCGCTGCTGTCGAACTTCGCCGAGCGGCGG
>ULXA01016195.1_pt1 | contig 12539 bp, 8 predicted proteins | sample 1960861 | NCBI WGS metagenome assembly ULXA01 (sample SAMEA4835827, study PRJEB28245) | human gut metagenome | biome: gut microbiome; material: fecal sample | place: Denmark | collected 2008
TGTGCAAGCCACCTTCTGGCACCAGATGCGCACCATACTCCAGTGATTCCGTGTTTTTGATAAGCGGGCGCACTGCCGGATGCGCTTTAAAGCGAGTCAGCAGCTCGCTTGCCGGAACACGGCTTTGCGTAAGGGAAGAGAGCGGGCAAACAATCCCTAACGAGAGCGTTTGTTGATTAGTATAAAGAAATGCGCCGCCGGGTAAGTCATCACAGATCCCGCCGCTGAACAGCAACGCTGCGCCTTCGTTATTCTCCAGATGAAAACGTTCTTCAATAGCGGATGTTTCCAGCGACAGCACTTCTTTGATCCCCAACGCCATCGCTTCGCCAGCAGGACGAGTCACTAACCCGTGACGCTCAGCCAGGACGCTGTTGGCACCTTCTGCCAGCACCACATAACGGGCGCGGAGAATATCGTCACCACAAATGACACCACACACCCTGCCGTTTTCTTCATACAGTGCATCCACCGTCGCACCAGGGATGCATTCGACACCTTCTTTTTCGGCTTCGGCAACCAGCCACGGATCGAACCGTGCACGTAATACACTCCAGGATTCACCGCCGGGCTGTAAGCTGGAAAACGTCGTTGCGCCATCCGGCGTTAACAGGGAAAGGCTTTCGTGAGTGATGCATCGTTCAAGAGGCGCGGTCAGATGAAACTGAGGGAGGAGTTCCGCGAGTGCATGGGTGTATAACCGCCCGCCGGAAAGATTTTTGCTGCCGGGGATTTCAGCGCGTTCCAGTAACAAAACGGATAAACCCGCTCGCGCGCAGCGTAACGCGCAAGCGGTGCCTGCAATACCGGCACCAATAATAATAATGTCGCAGTCGTCTTCCATGTCATGCCCCAGATATCCAGAACACAACACCCTAACATAGCGTTACTTAAGGGAAATTGACCGCCGACACACTCTTATCATTCGCCGCGATAGATACAACCAGCGGTGCAGGTTTCTTTTACCATCACCGCACTTAACAGCGGCACAACGGGTTTAACCTGATCCCAAATCCATTTTGCTAAAACTTCGCTGGTCGGGTTTTCCAGGCCTGGAATATCATTGAGATAATGGTGATCGAGGCGCTCATAAGTTGGCTTAAACGCTGCTTTCAGTTCAGCGAAATCGATAATCCAGCCCGTATGCGGATCGACTTCCCCGGTAATTTCCAGTCGCACCATAAAGGAATGCCCGTGCAGGCGACCACATTTATGCCCTTCCGGGACGTGTGGTAAGCGGTGAGCGGCTTCGAAGGTGAAATCTTTAAATAACGTGGTGGACATCATAATTTCTCTACAGGACGATAAAACCGCCGTAGAGTACCGGAAAGGCTGTTTTTTCGCATTATCTAAAACGACTTTGTTGCGCAAAATCGCTGATTTATCTTAATGATTGGCTAAATTCATTTGTTTTTCATTAGGTTGGTTAATCTATTTTGTTGTTAAAGACTATTGCTAAAACAGGTTAGTCGATTTGGTTATTAGTTATCGCTATCCCGTCTTTAATCCACACCGTTCACCCCGTTAACCTTACCTTCTCTTCTGTTTTATGGGCGCTGACAGGGCGCAGAAACAGCTTTGCTTACTGGAACATAACGACGCATGACGACACAGGTCCCACCTTCCGCGTTGCTTCCGTTGAACCCGGAGCAACTGGTACGCCTTCAGGCGGCCACGACCGATTTAACTCCCACCCAGCTTGCCTGGGTTTCTGGCTATTTCTGGGGCGTGCTCAATCAGCAGCCTGCTGCGCTTGCAGCGACGCCAGCTCCCGCCGCAGAAATGCCGGGTATAACTATTATCTCCGCCTCGCAAACCGGCAATGCGCGCCGTGTTGCTGAAGCATTACGTGATGATTTATTAGCGGCAAAACTGAACGTTAAGCTGGTGAACGCGGGCGACTATAAATTCAAACAAATCGCCAGCGAAAAACTGCTTATCGTGGTGACGTCAACGCAAGGAGAAGGGGAACCGCCGGAAGAAGCCGTCGCGCTGCATAAGTTCCTGTTCTCCAAAAAAGCGCCGAAGCTGGAAAACACCGCATTTGCCGTGTTTAGCCTCGGCGATAGCTCTTATGAATTTTTCTGCCAGTCCGGGAAAGATTTTGACAGCAAGCTGGCGGAACTGGGCGGTGAACGCCTGCTCGACCGTGTCGATGCCGACGTTGAATACCAGACCGCTGCCAGCGAGTGGCGCGCTCGTGTGGTTGATGCGCTTAAATCGCGTGCGCCTGTCGCGGCACCTTCGCAATCCGTCGCTACTGGCGCGGTAAATGAAATCCACACCAGCCCGTACAGCAAAGACGAGCCGCTGGTGGCGAGCCTCTCTGTTAACCAGAAAATTACCGGGCGTAACTCTGAAAAAGACGTTCGCCATATCGAAATTGACTTAGGTGACTCGGGCCTGCGTTACCAGCCGGGTGACGCGCTGGGCGTCTGGTATCAGAACGATCCGGCACTGGTGAAAGAACTTGTCGAACTGCTGTGGCTGAAAGGCGATGAACCTGTCACCGTCGAGGGCAAAACGTTGCCTCTGAACGAAGCGCTACAGTGGCACTTCGAACTGACCGTCAACACCGCCAACATTGTTGAGAATTACGCCACGCTTACCCGCAGTGAAACACTGCTGCCGCTGGTGGGCGATAAAGCGAAGTTACAGCATTACGCCGCGACGACGCCGATTGTTGACATGGTGCGTTTCTCCCCGGCACAGCTTGATGCCGAAGCGCTAATTAATCTGCTGCGCCCGCTGACGCCGCGTCTCTATTCCATTGCCTCCTCGCAGGCGGAAGTCGAGAACGAAGTACACGTCACCGTTGGTGTGGTGCGTTACGACGTGGAAGGCCGCGCCCGTGCCGGTGGTGCCTCCAGCTTCCTCGCTGACCGCGTGGAAGAAGAGGGCGAAGTCCGCGTATTTATCGAACATAACGATAACTTCCGCCTACCAGCCAATCCAGAAACCCCGGTGATTATGATTGGCCCAGGCACCGGTATCGCGCCGTTCCGCGCCTTTATGCAGCAACGTGCTGTCGATGAAGCACCGGGTAAAAACTGGCTGTTCTTTGGCAACCCGCACTTTACGGAAGATTTCCTCTACCAGGTGGAGTGGCAGCGCTACGTCAAAGAGGGCGTGCTGACACGTATCGATCTCGCCTGGTCGCGCGATCAAAAAGAAAAAGTTTACGTACAAGACAAACTACGCGAACAGGGCGCGGAGCTGTGGCGCTGGATCAATGACGGTGCCCACATTTATGTCTGCGGCGACGCTAATCGCATGGCGAAAGACGTTGAGCAGGCACTTCTGGAAGTGATTGCCGAATTTGGTGGCATGGACACCGAAGCGGCGGATGAATTTTTAAGTGAACTGCGCGTAGAGCGCCGTTATCAGCGAGATGTCTACTAATGAGCGAAAAACATCCAGGGCCTTTAGTGGTCGAAGGAAAACTGACAGACGCCGAGCGCATGAAGCTTGAAAGCAACTACCTGCGCGGCACCATTGCGGAAGATTTAAACGACGGCCTGACCGGCGGCTTTAAGGGCGATAACTTCCTGCTGATCCGCTTCCACGGCATGTATCAGCAGGATGACCGCGACATCCGCGCCGAACGTGCTGAACAGAAGCTGGAGCCGCGCCACGCGATGCTGCTTCGCTGTCGTCTGCCGGGTGGGGTGATTACCACTAAACAGTGGCAGGCGATCGACAAATTTGCCGGTGAAAACACCATCTATGGCAGCATTCGCCTGACCAACCGCCAGACGTTTCAGTTCCACGGCATTCTGAAAAAGAACGTCAAACCGGTGCACCAGATGCTGCACTCGGTTGGTCTTGATGCGCTGGCGACCGCTAACGACATGAACCGTAACGTACTCTGCACCTCGAACCCTTACGAGTCGCAGCTACACGCGGAAGCGTATGAATGGGCGAAGAAAATCTCTGAACATCTGCTGCCGCGTACCCGCGCGTATGCGGAGATCTGGCTCGATCAGGAAAAAGTCGCCACCACCGATGAAGAACCGATCCTCGGTCAGACTTATTTGCCGCGTAAATTCAAAACCACGGTAGTGATCCCGCCGCAGAACGATATCGATCTGCATGCCAACGACATGAACTTCGTGGCAATCGCCGAAAACGGCAAGCTGGTAGGCTTTAACCTGCTGGTGGGCGGCGGGCTTTCCATCGAACACGGTAATAAGAAAACCTACGCCCGCACGGCGAGCGAGTTTGGTTATCTGCCGCTGGAGCATACCCTGGCGGTGGCGGAAGCCGTCGTGACGACTCAGCGCGATTGGGGTAACCGTACCGATCGTAAAAATGCCAAAACCAAATACACGCTGGAGCGCGTGGGTGTTGAGACATTTAAAGCGGAAGTGGAACGTCGCGCGGGGATCAAATTCGAACCGATCCGCCCGTATGAATTTACAGGGCGCGGCGATCGCATTGGTTGGGTAAAAGGCATTGATGACAAATGGCACCTGACGCTGTTTATCGAAAATGGCCGAATCCTTGATTATCCGGGGCGTCCGCTGAAAACCGGCCTGCTGGAGATCGCGAAGATCCACAAAGGCGATTTCCGTATTACGGCGAACCAGAATCTGATCATCGCCGGTGTACCTGAAAGCCAGAAAGCGAAGATCGAGAAGATCGCTAAAGAGAGCGGGTTAATGAATGCCGTCACGCCGCAGCGTGAAAACTCAATGGCCTGCGTGTCATTCCCGACTTGCCCGCTGGCGATGGCGGAAGCGGAGCGTTTCCTGCCGTCTTTTATCGACAACATCGATAATTTAATGGCGAAACATGGTGTCAGCGATGAGCATATCGTGATGCGTGTAACAGGCTGCCCGAACGGTTGTGGTCGCGCGATGCTGGCGGAAGTGGGCCTGGTGGGTAAAGCGCCGGGTCGCTACAACCTGCATCTTGGCGGCAACCGCATTGGGACACGTATCCCACGGATGTATAAAGAAAACATCACCGAGCCGGAAATCCTGGCGTCGCTTGATGAACTGATAGGGCGCTGGGCGAAAGAGCGCGAAGCGGGTGAAGGCTTCGGCGACTTTACGGTGCGTGCGGGCATCATTCGCCCGGTGCTCGATCCGGCGCGCGATTTGTGGGATTAACCATCAGCCCGGTCTTGTAGGCCTGATAAGAACGCGTGAGCGTCGCATCAGGCAAGGCAAACAGTGAGGAATCTATGTCCAAACTCGATCTAAACGCCCTGAACGAACTGCCGAAGGTAGATCGCATTCTGGCGCTGGCGGAAACTAACGCCGAACTGGAAAAACTGGACGCTGAAGGCCGCATAGCCTGGGCGCTGGATAATCTGCCCGGTGAATATGTACTTTCTTCCAGCTTTGGCATTCAGGCGGCGGTGAGCCTGCATCTGGTGAATCAAATTCGCCCGGATATTCCGGTGATCCTCACCGATACGGGTTACTTGTTCCCGGAAACCTACCGCTTTATTGACGAGTTAACGGACAAACTCAAGCTCAACCTGAAAGTGTACCGTGCTACCGAAAGCGCAGCCTGGCAGGAAGCACGCTACGGAAAACTGTGGGAGCAGGGCGTTGAAGGCATTGAAAAGTACAATGACATCAACAAAGTCGAACCGATGAACCGGGCTCTGAAAGAACTTAACGCGCAAACCTGGTTTGCTGGCCTGCGCCGTGAACAATCCGGCAGTCGCGCCAATTTACCGGTGCTGGCAATTCAGCGTGGCGTATTTAAAGTGCTGCCGATTATCGACTGGGATAACCGAACTATTTATCAGTACCTGCAAAAACATGGCCTGAAATATCACCCATTATGGGATGAAGGATATTTATCGGTCGGTGATACCCATACAACCCGTAAATGGGAATCTGGCATGTCGGAAGAAGAAACACGTTTCTTTGGCTTAAAAAGGGAATGTGGATTGCACGAAGGGTAAATATTGCCGGATAAATTAAACGCCTCTGTCAGAAATGATGGGGGCGTTTTTATTTTGCGAGCAGTATTCCTGATTTTAAACGTGAACGCCGCTGGAAGAATTATCAGGTATAGAATGGCGTCGGGTGCTTGAGGCTGTCTGGCGTTAAGCATTCGCGAGGTTCCAGATGGACAAAAGCCCCAGGCGATATTTCTATCAACCTGAGGCCAGCGTTCGAACCCAAACAATTCGAATGTTAGTCTCTTCTTTGCAGGGAGGCAAGACATGCTGACAAAATATGCCCTTGTGGCAATCATCGTACTGTGTTGTACAGTACTGGGATTCACGCTGATGGTAGGTGACTCGTTGTGTGAGTTGAGTATCAGAGAACGTGGTATGGAGTTTAAGGCAGTTCTCGCTTACGAATCGAAGAAGTAGCCACCACGCGGGGGTAAAACCCCGCGTACTGAATTGTGATGGTTTGGTCTCCTGCACCCTTTTTTAAAATTTATATTTTTTATGTGAATATATAGTCTCTATTTATTATTATGAATTTCAAATGAAAATCATTAATTTATTCATAATGTAAATGTTTTATTGGCTGATATATATCACAGATAATTTTTAAAATATGCGTAAATATCCTTTAAGTTTACTGAAGGATAAAAATATTGTGACTTTTTTTGATTTCTGGGGAAAAACCCGACGCGGCGAGAAAGACGGGGGCGACGACTATCACCTTCTTTGCTGGCATTCGCTGGATGTAGCCGCGATGGGCTATTTAATGGTTAAAAGAAATTGCTTCGGGCTGGCTGATTATTTTCGTCAATTAGGGATTTCTGACAAGGAACAGGCGGCTCAATTTTTCGCCTGGTTGCTGTGCTGGCACGATATTGGAAAATTTGCCCGCTCTTTTCAACAACTTTACCTGCCCCCTGAACTCAAGATTCAGGAAGGTGCCAGAAAAAATTACGAAAAAATCTCTCATTCAACGCTGGGCTACTGGTTGTGGAATCATTATTTAAGTGAATGTCAGGAGTTACTTCCTTCATCTTCGCTCTCTCCGCGCAAACTTAGGCGAGTGATAGAAATGTGGATGCCCGTGACGACAGGGCATCATGGTCGGCCCCCTGATCGTATGGATGAATTGGATAATTTTCTGCCTGAAGACAAAGCTGCAGCACGAGATTTTCTCCTTGAAATCAAACCACTGTTTCCGCTCATAGAGATCCCCGCATTCTGGGATGATGATGAGGGCATTGAACTTATAAAACACCTTTCCTGGTATATCTCTGCAACCGTCGTGCTCGCAGACTGGACGGGTTCGTCAACGCGATTTTTTCCACGCGTCGCACACCCAATGGATATTAAAGGTTACTGGCAGAAAACTTTAATTCAGGCTCAAAACGCCTTAACCGTCTTTCCTCTAAAAGCAAAAGTCGCGCCTTTCAACGGAATTAATACGCTGTTTCCTTTTATTGAGAATCCGACACCGTTACAGCAAAAGGTGCTGGATCTGGATATCAGCCAGCAAGGACCGCAGTTATTTATTCTGGAAGATGTGACTGGCGCAGGTAAAACAGAAGCGGCGCTTATCCTGGCGCACAGGTTGATAGCTGCGGGGAAAGCTCAGGGGCTGTTTTTTGGTCTGCCAACAATGGCAACGGCCAATGCCATGTACGATCGGCTGGTCAAAACCTGGCTTGCTTTCTATTCGCCAGAATCCCGCCCCAGCCTGGTGCTGGCACATAGTGCCCGCACATTAATGGACCGCTTTAATGAATCACTCTGGTCCGGTGATTTAGTCGGGTCAGAAGAACCGGATGAACAAACGTTCAGTCAGGGATGTGCGGCCTGGTTTGCCGACAGTAACAAGAAGGCGTTGCTGGCTGAAATTGGCGTCGGCACGCTGGATCAGGCGATGATGGCGGTGATGCCGTTCAAACATAATAATCTGCGGCTTCTGGGGCTGAGTAACAAAATCCTGCTGGCTGATGAGATCCACGCCTGTGACGCTTACATGTCGTGCATTCTTGAAGGGTTGATCGAGCGGCAGGCGCGTGGCGGAAACAGCGTTATTTTGCTTTCTGCCACGTTATCTCAACAGCAGCGCGACAAACTCGTCGCTGCCTTTGCGCGGGGTACAGAGGGCCAGCAAGAAGCTCCGTTCCTGGAAAAGGATGATTACCCCTGGCTGACGCATGTCACGAAATCCGATGTGAACTCACACCGGGTAGCGACGCGCAAAGACGTTGAGCGTAGCGTCAGCGTGGGTTGGCTTCATAGTGAACAAGAGTGTATTGCGCGTATCGAATCGGCGGTAAGTCAGGGGAAATGCATCGCCTGGATCCGGAATTCTGTCGATGACGCTATTAAGGTTCATCGTCAGCTGCTTGCCCGCGGCGTCATTCCTGCTTCCAGCCTTTCACTTTTTCATAGCCGCTTTGCTTTTAGCGATCGCCAGCGAATTGAAACGGAAACGCTGGCACGCTTTGGTAAATATTGTAGTTTACAGAGAGCGTCGCAAGTCATTGTTTGTACACAAGTAATTGAGCAAAGCGTGGATATTGACCTGGACGAAATGATCTCCGACCTGGCCCCTGTTGATTTGCTGATTCAGCGAGCAGGACGATTACAGCGGCATATCCGCGATATTAATGGTCAGTTAAAGCGTGACGGAAAGGACGAGCGTTCCCCCCCTGAATTGCTGATTCTGGCTCCCGTCTGGGACGACTCTCCTGGCGACGAATGGTTTGGCAGTGCCATGCGTAACAGTGCATTTGTCTATCCCGATCATGGGCGAATCTGGCTGACGCAGCGTGTGCTGCGTGAGCAAGGTGCTATTCAGATGCCACACGCAGCCCGGCTTCTTATTGAATCCGTCTACGGTGAGGACGTGGTAATGCCGGAAGGATTTGCCCGCAGCGAGCAGGAGCAAGTGGGCAAATATTACTGTGATCGCGCAATGGCTAAAAAGTTTGTGCTGAACTTCAGGCCCGGCTATGCCGCCAATATCAACGATTACCTCCCGGAAAAACTGTCGACACGTCTGGCTGAGGAGTCTGTTTCCCTGTGGCTGGCTACCTGTATTGACGGTGTGGTGAAGCCTTATGCCACCGGTGCTCACGCATGGGAAATGAGCGTTGTCAGAGTGCGCCGAAGCTGGTGGAAAAAACATCGGGATGAGTTTTCTTTACTGGAGGGAGAGGCGTTCAGGCTGTGGTGCATTGAACAGCGACAAGATCCGGAGATGGCAAACGTGATTTTAGTCAACGATGACGAAAGTTGCGGATATTCGGCTACGGAAGGATTGATTGGCAAGGTTGGTTGAGATGTCTGCGACAGGACTCTCTGAATAGTTGATACACCGAAAAGGATGGAAAGATGGACAACCGACCTGGGATGGTCTTTTTTACGAGAGGATGCGTATGAACTCGTTTTCACTTCTGACAACCCCGTGGTTGCCCGTTCGTTTTAAAGACGGAACGACAGGCAAACTGGCGCCAGTCGATCTGGCGGATGAAAATGTTGTCGATATTTCTGCGCCGCGGGCAGATCTCCAGGGTGCGGTATGGCAGTTTTTGCTGGGGCTACTACAAACCAGCTTCGCGCCAAAAGATCATCGTCGTTGGGATGATATCTGGGAAGACGGACTGGAAGCTGAAAAGCTACGGGAAGCATTGCAGTCATTAGAACATGCTTTCCAGTTTGGGCCAGATTCCCCTTCATTTATGCAGGATTTCGAGGCGCTCACCGGAGATAAAGTTCCGGTCGCTTCGCTACTGCCTGAGATTCCCGGCGCTCAAACAACGAAGTTTAATAAAGACCACTTTATCAAGCGTGGTGTAACGGAATACCTGTGCCCACATTGTTCTGCGTTAGCTCTGTTCTCCCTACAGTTGAATGCGCCGTCAGGTGGCAAAGGCTACCGCACCGGTTTACGCGGCGGTGGGCCGATGACCACTCTGATTGAATTACAGGAATATCAGGGTAATCAACAAACTCCCTTGTGGCGCAAACTGTGGATCAATGTCATGCCGCAGGATGAAGCCGATTTACCGCTACCCAAAAAATTTGACGATCTGGTTTTCCCCTGGCTTGGCCCGACGCGCACCAGCGAACTGGCCGGTGCGGTGGTAACCGATGAGCAGGTCAATAAACTCCAGGCGTACTGGGGAATGCCTCGCCGTATTCGTATTGATTTTAATACCACGACAGTCGGCAACTGCGATATTTGCGGTGAGCAGAGCGACGCGCTCCTGAGCCTGATGACGACCAAAAATTACGGTGCGAATTATGCCATGTGGCAGCATCCCTTAACGCCTTACCGTGTACCACTTAAAGAGGGTGGCGAGTTTTACTCCGTTAAACCACAACCGGGCGGTTTAATCTGGCGTGACTGGTTAGGCCTTATCGAAACGGGTAAATCAGAAAACAATACGGAACTTCCCGCGCTGGTGGTGAAACTCTTCAATGCCAGCAGTCTCAAGCAGGCAAAAGTGGGCCTGTGGGGATTTGGCTATGATTTCGACAACATGAAAGCGCGCTGTTGGTACGAACACCATTTCCCGCTGCTGCTCGATAAAAAAGAAGGTCAGATACCGAAGCTGCGGCTGGCTGCGCAAACAGCTTCACGGATTCTAAGTCTGTTACGGAGTGCATTGAAAGAAGCATGGTTCTCCGATCCAAAAGGTGCAAGGGGTGATTTTAGTTTTGTGGATATCGACTTCTGGAACAAAACTCAGCATCGCTTTCTGAGGTTAGTGCGCCAAATTGAAGAAGGTCAGGATGCGGATGAATTACTCAGCAAATGGAATAAGGAAATTTGGTTATTCGCACGTCAGGATTTTGACGAGCGTGTATTCACCAATCCTTATGAGCCCGTTGATCTGGAACGCGTCATGACCGCGCGCAAGAAATATTTTACAACATCGGCGGAGAAGCAAAGTGCTAAAGCCGCCAGGGAGAAAAAGCAGGAGGCTGCTGAATGAGTATTGTAAAAGAGGAGCACAAAGCCACGCTGCGCAAATGGCACGAGGAATTGCAGGAGAAACGTGGCGAACGTGCCAGTCTGCGGCGTAGTACGACGGTTAATGATGTTTGTCTGACGGATGGATTTCGCCTGTTTCTGAAGAACAGACAAATAAAGTGGCAGGATGAACCTGAGTGGCGTATCACCGCACTGGCGCTGATAGCCGCAGTTAGCGCCAATGTTAAAGCTATTGATGAACGGCAGCCTTTTGCCGCGCAGCTGGCGGCGGTAATGTCAAAGGGGCGTTTTACTCGTCTGTCGGCAGTAAAAACACCGGATGAATTACTGCGCCAGTTACGCCGCGCAGTCAGATTATTAAACGGTTCCGTCAATCTTGACTCTCTGGCAGAGGGGGTCTTCCGTTGGTGCCAGGAGAGCGACGACCTGCTCAATCATCACCGCCGCCAGCAGCGGCCAACCGAATTTATCCGTATCCGCTGGGCGCTGGAATATTACCAGGCTGGCGACGCCGATAACGAACAAAATCAATAAAGGACTATCTCATGACAACATTTATTCAGCTTCATTTGTTAACCGCTTACCCTGCTGCCAACCTTAACCGTGATGATACCGGTGCGCCAAAAACTGTGGTGCTGGGTGGAGCAACGCGTCTGCGCGTTTCCTCGCAAAGTCTGAAACGTGCGTGGCGCACTTCTGCACTTTTTGAACAGGCACTGGCGGGCCATATTGGTATTCGCAGTGGGCGTATTGCGCGTGAGGCGGCAACTATCCTGATTGAGAAAGGAATCGAAGAGAAAAAAGCCATCGAATGGGCGGCAAAAATTGCAGATTATCTTGGGAAAGCTAAAAACGACAAAAAACCAAAAGATCCGCTCACTAACGCCGAAACTGAACAGTTAGTCCATATCAGCCCGGCAGAATTTGACGCCGTAAAAGCGCTGGCCCATCAGCTTGCAGAAGAAAAGCGCGCGCCAAAAAAGGAAGATCTCGCGTTGTTACGCAAAGACCGTATGGCGGTAGATATTGCCATGTTTGGTCGTATGCTGGCGAATAAACCCGAGTTTAATGTTGAAGCCGCCTGCCAGGTAGCGCACGCATTTGGTGTCAGTGAAACGATTGTCGAAGATGATTTTTTCACCGCCGTTGATGATTTGCGCCAGGCTTCTGAAGATGCCGGTGCCGGGCATCTTGGTGAAACCGGATTCGGTTCTGCACTGTTCTACACCTATATCTGCATTGATAAAGATCTGCTGGTCGAAAACCTTGGCGGTGACGAAGCGTTAGCTAATCAGACCATACGTGCCTTTACGGAAGCCGCACTTAAAGTCTCCCCAACCGGCAAACAGAACAGCTTTGCCAGCCGTGCCTACGCCTCCTGGGCGCTGGCAGAAAAAGGCACCGATCAACCACGCTCTCTGGCGGCGGCTTTCTATGAACCCATTAATGGCACACGTCAGTTAGATGTGGCGGTGCAGCGTATTACAACGCTTCGCGAAAACATGAATACGGTCTACGAACAGAAGACCGAATGCGCAAGTTTTGACGTGATGAACAAACAGGGAAGCATGAAGGACGTGCTGGACTTTATCTGCGCGTAAGGGGCGGCTTATGAGCCAATATCTGATTTTTCAGCTTCATGGGCCG
>ULXA01003960.1_pt1 | contig 12388 bp, 9 predicted proteins | sample 1960861 | NCBI WGS metagenome assembly ULXA01 (sample SAMEA4835827, study PRJEB28245) | human gut metagenome | biome: gut microbiome; material: fecal sample | place: Denmark | collected 2008
TGTATATTGTAAATTTGACGAAAATGTGGTTTTATAGGATGTAGGGGAACTAGAGACTATTATAAATAAGAAGGGAAATTTTATTATGCCAGTTTTTGATTTTTCAAGCTCGTCAAGCTCATCGAAGGAGCAGGCGAAGCCTGTCTGTACATATACATCATTTCTTTCCGATGCAAAAGAGAAAACACCGGAAGAACCAATCTTAGTGTTAGATAATACGAAACGGCAGTGGTCACATCATGCGTCCGGTATGTTTGCAAATCAGAGTAAGCGGACGGCGTTTGAGTTTAACGATACGGATGGAACATGGTCGGCAGATATTCTGCGCGTGGATGCGCGGTTTATCAGTCTGATCAAATGGCTCGGCGATAACCGGATTCCAATCCGTCTGTCTGGACAGAACATGGAGGATGGCTATGCCGTCTATAAGATCCGGGAGACTGCATATGGCGGTGCGACAAAGTTGTCCGCAGAGGATGGTTTCCTGCAGTTCATGATCGAGCGCCTGCTTGCAAGTAGTGCGGCAGAGGAAGTCGAGGAGGACGAGGACGCGGACGAAGTCGGCGATGAGATGAAGCTCACAAGTCTGCAGAGCATTTCTGATTTCATGATGTGTGCAGGTAAGACGATGCCGGACAATATCCGTCTGTGGGCACGGCGGAATCTTGCAGTTGCTCGTTCGAGTGAGGTGTCACAGGAGGAACGCAGACATGCACAGCGTGCACTTTCCATCATGTTGAACGTACAGTGGAAGAGCAATTACTTCGAGGCAATCGATCCGGTATGGGCGAGAAAAATCTTAGATGAAGAGCTGTATGGACTAGAACGTGTAAAACAGAGAATCATGGAGACGATCATCCAGATCAACCGGACACATACATTACCGGCGTATGGACTTCTTCTGGTAGGACCAGCCGGAACCGGAAAGTCTCAGATCGCATATGCGGTGGCAAGAATTTTGAAACTGCCTTGGACAACACTCGATATGAGCTCGATCAAAGATCCGGAGCAGCTTACTGGAAGTTCCAGAATCTATGCGAATGCCAAGCCGGGAATTATCATGGAAGCGTTCTCGAATGCAGGTGAATCGAATCTGGTATTTATCATCAACGAGCTGGATAAGGCGGCATCCGGCAAGGGAAACGGAAACCCGGCGGATGTGCTTTTGACGCTTCTGGATAACCTTGGATTTACAGATAATTATATGGAATGTATGGTGCCAACGACAGGAGTTTACCCGATTGCAACGGCAAACAACAAGGAAGATATCAGTGCACCGATCATGTCGAGATTCGCGGTGATTGATATTCCGGATTATACATTTGAAGAAAAGAAGATTATATTCACGAAGTTCGCAATGCCGAAGGTACTGAAGCGCATCGGGCTTCGGGAAGAGGAGTGTGTTGTGACAGATGCGGGCTTAGATGCGGTGATCCATCAGTTTGAGAATACGACGGGAATTCGTGATATCGAGCAGGCGGCGGAACATCTGGCAGCAAATGCCTTGTATCAGATCGAGGTAGAGCATGCAGGGCATGTGGTATTTGATGCTGCACAGGTAGAGACGTTGTTTGCATAATGGGATAGAGGAAAACAGGGAGTTTAATAAAAAATGTGTGAAAAGTTGGAGTTCAATGAGAAGTACAAAGCATTTACAGAAGTCTTGCACCGGGAGGTTCAGACCTTCGAACAGTGTGAGGAAGATGTGGTGCAGGCACTTGCGATTGTTGCAGACGATCTGAAGCTTGGCAAAGTGAAATATGAGCTGGATGCTCCGGTATCTAAGATCCGTCCGCACGGGGAGCATCGGGTTGGAAAATTATTTGATAATCAGAAGGGGGTATATGGAAAAGCAAAGCATCAGGTATTTGTACTGCCGGATGGCGGAACAATGACGTTTTCCGTTTATCCGTGTGAGGATGTGGACTACTCAAAGGAAGAACAGGATACGCAGCAGATTTTGCTGAAGGAGATATATATTCAGTTTAGCCGTGTTATGATGCAGGGATTACTGCGCGGCGTATTGCTGACGGATATGGCAACCGGTGTTGCGAATCCGGAGGCGTTTATGCAGTTTATTGGCAAACAGTTAGCGACCGGACAGATTCATACATACACGGTATTTTTCTTCAATGTGCATAATTTCAAATATGTGAATAAGATTTTCCCTTATGAAGAGGGGGACGTTATATTACGCAATTACGCCGGAATGGTAGATAAGATGTTGCTGGATGATGAGATTGTCGCGCGTCTGGGTGGCGATAATTTTGTCGCGTTGGTGAAGAATGAACGGAGTGAAATTATTTTATCGAAGCTCCAGAATCTCCGGCTGTATCATCGGACCGAAATCAAGGAAAAAGAGTTTGTATTCGGGGCGACGATCGGTGTCGGTAAGCTGGAAGATATCCGGGCACCGCGTGATGTTATGGCACGCGCAAGTATTGCATATCAGGCTGCCAGACAGAAGGGCAGCGGAACGGTTGCATTTTATTCGACAGAGATCCAGAATAAAATAATGGAGGCACAGGGAATCATTGCAAGCTTTCTTCCTGCGCTCGAGGCACATGAATTTGTGGTCTATTATCAGCCGAAGGTCGATGTCAATACGAACAAAATCTGTGGTGCAGAAGCGTTGGTACGTTGGATGCATGAGGGCAGACTGATTCCACCGGTGCAGTTTATTCCACAGCTTGAGCGGGAAGGAAGCGTGTGCAGGCTTGATTATTATGTATTGGAAGAAACATGTCGGTTTATCCGCAAGCGGCTGGATGAAGGAAAAAAAGTTCCGTGTATCTCTGTGAATTTCTCCAGAAGACATCTGGAGGAAGATTATCTGGTGAAAAAGATTGTCAATGTGATTGACAAGTACGGTATCGATCATGGTTATATCGAGATTGAGCTGACAGAGAGTGAGGATTTTCAGAACTATGAGATTATGTCGGAGATTGTCGATGGACTTCGCAGCGAAGGTATCGCAACTTCAATTGATGATTTTGGAACCGGTTATTCATCCTTGAACATGATCAAGAAGGTAGATCTGAATGTGATTAAGATTGATAAGTCATTTATTCCAATGGAGACAGAATATCCGGGCAAGGAGACGGACATGGTAATGTTTGTCAGTATCGTTGATCTGGTGCGCAAGCTCGGGAAGAAGACGATTGCAGAAGGGGTAGAGACGAAGGAACAGTTACGGTATTTAAGACAGGTTGGCTGTGATATTGTGCAAGGATATGTATTTGATAAGCCGATGCCGGAAAGCGAATTTGAAGTACGGCTGGAACAGGGATATAAGGATGAGGAGTAACGATGGGTAGTGAAGAAAAACGATATGCATTATTGATTGATTCGGATAATGTATCTGCCAAATATATAGATACAATCTTTGATGAATTGGCGGACCGTGGTATGGTAACGGTGCGAAGAATCTATGGGGACTGGGCGCGAAGTGTCAATGGATGGAATCGAGCAACTTTGCTTCGAAATTCCATCGTTCCGATCCAGCAGTTCGCCTATACCCAGGGTAAGAATGCGACGGATTCGGCGATGATTATTGATGCGATGGATCTGCTCTATACTGGAAATCTGGATGGATTCTGCCTGGTGTCGAGTGACAGTGATTTTACCCGGCTGGCAGAGCGTCTGCGAGAGGCTGGTAAGGAAGTAGTCGGCATGGGTGAGAACAAGACGCCGGAAGCATTTGTCAAGGCGTGTACGAGCTTCAAAATGCTGGATGCGCTCATTCGCGAAGATATCTCACAGGTCACGGATGAGAAAAATGTTGCGAAAGTATCAACCGAGAAAAATGAAAACAGCTCGAATATTACAAGCATTAAGTCTATTCAGAAGGTAATCTATGATATCATTGATGGCAATGCTGATAATAATAAACTGACGCATGTCGGCGAGATTGGAAGCAAATTACAGGCGCGTTTCTCTGATTTCGATGTGCGGAATTATGGGTACTCGAAGCTTACAACATTTATAAATGAGGCATTTGGTAATTTCGAGGTCATTTCCCAGAATCGTCAGAATTATGTGAAGATTATCGATGATGTTGTACCGAAGAGGGAAATTGAGGAGCAGATTATTCAGATTCTGAAGAAGAATCCACAGAAGAACAGCAATATGGGACTCTTAAACAGTACGTTAAAAAATGAGAACCGGAATTTCAGTATCAAGAAATATGGATACAGCAAATTTTCCAGCTTCCTGAAGAGCTTTGGCTGTTTTAAGATTGATGGAGATAAGGTGTCGCTACAGTAGGCGGGTATATATGCTATATATGAGAGCAGAAGTGAACGATACGGATGAAAGCGAAAAATAAGCATAAGGAGACGACATATGGGCAAATCCGGAATGAACGAAATCGAAGAAGATACAGCAAAAGAGACTGGGATGCAAGAACAGGGCAGGAAGAACAAACACAAAAGGAATAAAGATAAAGGACAGAAGCTTTCTGCCCGCGATGTAACAAAGCTTCTGAAGTGGGTGATCATCTTAGCGGTCGTAGTTATTCTGGTTGTGGTTGGCTATAAGCTTGCAAAGCAGCTTGGATGGTTCGGGTTGAAACCGAAGGTAGAGACGACGATCCTTACAAGCAGCCAGCTAGAACAGGTGTTGCAGATAGATGATTTATCAGTCTGTGAGATTACCTACAACGGTGTGGCAGAGGTGCCGCAGAAGAATCATCCGACGAAGGTTGCCTACTATGTCTCTTATGAGGCCGAAGTGAAGGCAAGTATCAACATGGCAGATATTGATGTTCAGATCGATGACAATGTCGGAGAAGGGCAGGCGAAGAAAATCATTGTGACGCTGCCGCAGTTGCAGGTCAAGCAGATTGATGTCGATATGGCTTCGCTTGACTATATGTTTGTCAAGAAGAGTGCGAACACGGCAGATGTATCCGAGGAAGCGTATGCGGCATGTATCGCAGATGCAGGTTCTGAATGCCGGGGAAATGAAGTGTTCTTACAGATGGCGAAAGAAAATTGTGAGAATACAGTCAAGGCACTGCTCATGCCGATCATAGAGAATCAGGATGAGTCGTATGAACTGGTGATTCAGTAGGGGACGAAGGAGGAGAAACAAATGAAGAAATTAAAAAAAATCGTAGTCCTTTGTCTTGCAGTTATTATGCTGTTCACTGCATGTGGAAAAAAAGGTGAAGAAGTAACGAAAGAATTGAGCATTACGCAGATGCAGACAATCTGTGAGCTGGCAACACTCAAATGTTATTATCATAATGTGGCAAAGCTGACGAAGGAAAAGGAAGTTCTGTGGTGGGATACATCGGCAGAGCTTTGGATCGAGTATTCCGGCATCGTAAAGCTCGGTGTGGACATTGCGAATCTGGATATGCAGGTAGATGGCGATCAGGTAACGATCACGATGCCAAAGGCAGAGGTGCTTAGCTGTCAGGTGGATCAGACGTCGTTAAATGAAGACTCCTATTACACAACCCGTGAAGGACTTGGCGCAGAGAAGATCAATGCGGACGATCAGACGGAAGCAATCAAGACTGCACAGGAAAATATGCTGGAGAATGTCCAGTCGGATGAATCCCTGTTGCAGCAGGCGCAGCAGCGGGCACAGGAGCTGTTAGAGCAGTATGTGAAGAACGTCGGTGATGCGATGGGCAAAACGTATGAAGTGAGTTTTGTGATTGCGGACGAAGCCGGAACTAATACAGTAAGTACAGATGAAAGTGATAATTGATAGGAATGAAAAAGAGCCGTTGCGATTGCAACGGCTCAAGTTCTTTGAGGGGAGGGAGTTTCGATTTATGTTAATCCTCGTCCTCGACCTCTCTACGCAGATAAATTAGTTTTCGGAATGCTGGTACGATCTGTGCAGCAACGACTGCTTTCACAAGATCAAGTGCAATAAAAGGAAGAAAACCGGCTACAAAAGCAGCCTTGATACTGCAACCTGATGCGATCATGATCCAGAGAGAACCGACTGCATCAACGAGAACAGCGGATAACATAGCGACAATAGTATAACGGATACGATTGTACTTCTTTCCGCGAAAGATCGGAATCAAAATGGCGATGAAGATAAAGGCGAAGGAAAAACCGCCATATGTGCCAAATAAATATCCCGGACCTGCCTGTCCACCAACGAATACCGGAACACCGACCAGTCCGAGTAACATCCAGATCAGTCCGATGAAGAAGGATTCTGCAAGTGGAAATACAAGTGCAATCAGGGTGATTACAAAATTCAAAAGAGTGATGTGTGTTCCGTTTGGCAGCGGGATGCTGATATAAGCGGATACACACAGGATGGCTGCGAAAAGTGCCATCATGACAATTGAGTAGGTTGAAAATTTGCTTTTTGTTTTTGTGTCCATTTCTTTTTCTCCATAGTTTCTGTTATAATAGCCATGCTATTGTTGAATTCATAGCAGGTACATGATGTAGAATAGCAGATGAAAATAAGAATGTCAACCTAAAATAGAGAGAAAAGTTGACATTGCAAACTTTGGGAAATATAATAGGAAACATTGAGTGAGAAAATGAAGAACAAATTTGAAAAAACATTTGAACAACTCGCCGATTTCCACACGCTTGCCGGGTACGATGGCTGGATGATTGGGGCGTGTGTGTATGCGCAGCGGGAAGCGGCAGGAGAACGCGTATCAGGCACAGAATTTGGCTGTGGGAATGATCTGACAGTAGTTCAAAATCAGAAAATCAAAATTCAAAATTCCTGCAAGTCCGAGATTGTGAAGGAAACTGCAAGCTTTGCGGTTATGCGGAATCAGATGGAAGAGGATGGAATCGTGTATCAACTGGAGTTGCATGTAGTGAAACCGGAGGTGCAGGGGGCAGTTACTAGCAAACAAGCAGGTATGGAAAAAAATATGGCCATGAATGTCGAGAAATCAAAGCTGGAAGAACAGCGGATGAATCTACACCATTCGGTCGGAACGGAAGAAAACGCGGACACAGGCGGGGAAAAAACGTTTTCATTTACGCATTCCGATATCCTTCGATTTGTGGATGCCGTAGGCGATACGAATTCGATTCACCGGACGGCGCATGCGGTTGTGCCGGGGCTTTTGATGGTGGAGAGGATGCTTGATATGTGGATGAAAAAACAGCCGGAAACGGAAACTGATGTAGAGTTGCAGGCGGGAATGAAGAACGAGACGCAGGCAGGAGTGCAGACGGAAACCGAAAATGAGATGCAGACAGACATGAAGAATAGCAGGGAATTTATTTGCAGATTCCGTTTTGAAAAACCCGTATTTGTGGATGAGAAGCTGCAGATCCAGGCAAGAACCGAACGCGGAAAGCAGATCTATGAATGTAAACGAGAGGATAGGGAAATCGTATGGAACATGCGTATATTATAGACGGACGCCGCAGCTATATCGGTGTCGAAAATGGAATGTATAAACATCTGCCAGCCGAGGTGCTTGCGGCGGAGGTACTCTGTGCGCTTGTACCGGAAGATGTACGTCAGACTGTCGATGAGGTGATCGTCGGAAATGGAGTTGGAGCCAGTGGAAATATTGGCAGACTGGCAACGCTTACGGCACATTTCCCACAGGCGGTTCCCGCGTACACAGTGGATATGCAGTGTGGATCGGGATTGGAAGCACTGACGATTGCCGCGGCGAAGATCCGAAGTGGACAGGCAGATCTGATTGTGGCAGGTGGCGTGGATAGTTCGTCAACGGCACCGCGACGTGCGTATAACCGGAATCATCCGGACTATGAACGCTATGGAGGCGAGGAATCCTTTTATTCCGTCGCAAAATTTGCACCGGGCGAGCATGATCCGTATGCGATGATCCGCGGCGCAGAGCGTGTGGCACTGGATGTGCAGATGACCAGACAGGAATTAAATAAATGGGTATTACGTTCACATTCTCTCGCAAAACAGGCAAGAGAAGCTGGCGTGCTAGAACCATATCTGGTCGGCGTGCAGGGGGCAACTGCAGACGCGGGTATCAGGGATCGCATAAGTGAACGATTCTTAGATAAGCTACCACCGCTTTTGCCGGACGGAGCGATACTAACAGCCGGAAATACATGCTTGATGCATGATGGTGCGGCATTTTTGATGGTGGCATCGGAGCGGTATGTAAAGGAGCATAATCTGACACCGCTTGCGGAAATCGTTGATTCCGTAACGGTTGGCGGGAACCCGGACAAAAGCCCGGAGACAGCAATACTTGCCATTCAGAAATTACTTGCCAAGACGAAACATACGGCGGAAGATATCGCGGTATTTGAATGTAATGAGGCATTTGCAGTAATTGATGAGCTTTTTGCGCGTGCCTATCCGGAAGCAGTTGACCATTACAACCGGTATGGTGGGGCGCTCGCATATGGACATCCATATGGCGCCTCAGGAGGCATCATTACGATACATGCATGCCGGGCGCTGCAGGAGACACCGGGCTATGCAGTATGCAGCATTGCGGCAGCCGGCGGCATCGGACATGCGCTGTTGCTGCGGGCGGGAGGAATGTAACATGCAGTATATTGATTATCTGACAAAACAACCATCGGACAAAGACGCAATCATCATCAATGGTGATCGCTATACATACGGAAAGCTCTATGTGCTTGTGCAGGATGCACGCGCGCGCCTTCCGCAGGTTGCAGAAAAACATCTGTATCCGATTCGGGAGACCGGAATCCTGAAACAGTTGATCTTATTTCTGGCGTGTGCGGGAACAAATCAGGTACCAGTTATCGTGCCGGCGGACAGCAAACTTGAAGTAACAGATCCGCTGTTTGATACGCCCGTGCCGGAGCGCGCGGTAATGGCAGTGATGACATCCGGAACAACCGGGATTCCGAAGATTTTATTCCGAAGCTTTGAAAGTTGGGCGGATTTCTTCGCGATACAGAATGCGGTGTTTGGCGTGGATGCGGACAGCCGGCTGTTCGTACAGGGAAGCCTTGCATTTACCGGGAATCTGAATCTCTATATGGGACAGCTTGCGGCAGGCGGCACGCTGATTGCGGAGGATGTATTCCTGCCGGGCAAATGGGAGCAGGTGATGGCGCGCGAAAGGGCGAACGGTATTTACCTGATTCCGTCCAAGTTACTTATGCTGCCTCGCGTATTTAAGGGTGTAAATGCGAATATCCGCACGATCATTTCGGGCTCGCAGAGCCTTGGGCGAAAGGATGCGGAAGTGTTGAAGAAGATATTTCCGAATACGGAGATTACATTATATTACGGTGCGAGCGAGCTGAATTATATCACGTATGTGAAGTCCGCGGACATGACGGAAGAGCGGAACCTGATCGGCAAACCATTTCCGGGAGTGCGGGTGTTCATACAGGATGATGAAATGTACGTGGACAATGCATTTCACGTGGAGAATATTACCGTGCCGTATTCGCTGAAGGATAGCGGGCGGATGGATTTGCAGGGGAATTTCTATTTCCTTGGACGGACGGATGATATCGTTGGCGTGCGTGGACGCAAGGTGTCGATGATGAAGATTGAAAATGCGTTGGAGGAAGTCGCCGGTATCACAGAGGCGGCGGTCGTTCTGCTTCCGAAGGAAAAGGATGCGGACATGCCGGCGGAGATCGTGAGTGCATTTGTGACGGTGGAAGGCACGGACGTGCCAGAGAATCTGCGGCAGCAGTTGAAGGAAAAGTTGGCGGATTTTGAGATTCCGAAGCGTGTGATTGTTCTGGAGGCGTTCCCGAAGAACACAAGTGGGAAAGTGGATAAAGCGCGGTTAAAGAAGATGTGGATAGAGCAAGAGCCACAATAAATTTATTTCACAGTATGGAGGACCGGACGGTGATACGGGCAGAACAAGTAAGATTTCAATATAAAAAGCGCGACGTTGATGGAAACGTGATTGCGACGGAAGAAATCTTAAAGGGTGTAGATCTTACAATTAAAAAGGGCGAATTCATTGCGCTGCTTGGCAGAAATGGTTCCGGCAAGACGACGTTCTCGAAGCAGTTAAATGCAATCCTTCGACCGTCGGAAGGTATGGTGACGGTAGACGAGATGGGAACCAGGGATGCGGAGAAGCTGTACGAGATTCGCCAGCACGTCGGTATGGTGTTCCAGAATCCAGACAATCAGATGGTGGCAGCAAATGTGGAAGAAGAGGTTGCATTCGGCCCGGAGAATCTGGGTATGGAGTCAGATACCATCGTGGCACGTGTGAAGCAGGCACTCGAACAGGTGCGGATGTGGAAGCGGAGAAAGACGGCTCCGAATCATCTGTCGGGCGGACAGAAACAGCGGATTGCGATTGCAGGAATTCTTGCGATGCACCCGGATTATATTGTCTTAGATGAACCGACTGCGATGCTTGATCCGAAAGGACGGAAAGAAGTGATGGAAGCGTTACAGCGGTTGAATCAGGAACAGGAAATGACTGTGATTCTGATTACCCACGATATGGAAGAGGCGGCACTTGCGAGCCGGGTGATTCTGCTTGCGGACGGACAGATGCGATTTGATGGAAGGCCAGAGAAATTCTTCGGAGCGGATGCATTGCTTGCGGAGATGGGGATGGAGGCACCGCTTTCTTATCGTGTGAGGAAATTAATAGATAGTGATGTGTTCGAGAAAAAGATTGGAGATGCGAGAGTAGAGGAGGCTACGATTGACAAAAGGGAAAAAGTAGCAGAATATGATAAAACTGGAAGAGAATGGGAAGCAAGCTCTGAGCTGGTAGATAAGAAAAAAAACAAAAAGGCTGAAGCAGAGACAGATGAAAAAAATCAAGATCTCCTCTCCCTGCAACATGTTAGCTATATTTACAGCCCGGGAACAGCGTACGAGAAGGTTGCTTTAGACGACGTGAATCTGTCGCTTGGCAAGGGGGAGATTGTTGGACTTGCCGGACATACCGGTTCTGGTAAATCCACCATGATCCAGCTTTTGAACGGGCTTTTGAAACCGACTGGCGGAACGGTTACATTTGAGGGAAAGGATATTCATGCAAAGGGATATTCTGGGAATTATCTGCGCAGTAAGGTTGGCATGGTGTTCCAATATCCGGAGCATCAGATGATCTGCGATACCGTGTGGGAGGATGTCGCATTTGGACCAAGTAAGCAGGGCTTGACCGGGGAAGCATGCGAGACGCGTGTGGAGGAAGCACTTCGGTTTGTTGACCTGCCAGAGAAATATTATCAAGCATCGCCATTGCAGCTATCGGGCGGACAGAAGCGGCGTGTGGCGATTGCAGGTGTGCTTGCGATGCATCCGGAATATATCATATTGGACGAGCCGGCAGCGGGATTAGACGCAGCAGGAAAGCGCGAAATATTCGACCGGATCCGGCGGATGAGCCGGGAGCAGGGAATCGGAGTTTTACTTGTCTCGCATAGTATGGAGGACCTGGCGGAATACGCAGACCGGATTATTGTGCTGGACGATGGAAAGAAGATATTGGATGACCGACCGGCGCAGGTATTTGCCAAGCGGGAGACGCTTGCAGACTGTGGACTGGATGTACCGGAAACTGTGAAACTGGCGGACAAATTGCGCGCAAACGGGTACCAAATTCCACAGAATGTGATTCGAGAGAAAGAGCTGCTCGATTATCTTGGTAATTGCACAAACAGTACAGCAGGAAGAAAAAGCGTTGATACTGAGAACAGATTGGATGAAAGGAAGCAGGGAGATAATTTATGATTCGAGATATTACAATTGGACAATATTATCCTTCGGATTCTCCGATTCATCATCTGGACCCGCGTGTCAAGTTATTCGCAACGCTTCTCTATATCATCGGGCTGTTTCTTAGCAAAAGCCTAATTGTATTTGCGGTGGCAGGCGTAGTATTGATTGCATGTATCGTGATATCGAAGGTGCCGTTTCGATATATGATCAAGGGGCTAAAGCCGGTGTGGATATTGCTGGTATTTATCTGTATCGTAAATGTGTTCTTCGGAAAAGGGGAAGTGTTGTATTTTCAGTGGAAGTTTATTCACATCTACCGGGAAGGAATTATGCAGGCGGTTGTCCGTGTCGTGCGGTTGATGGAGCTGATTTTAGGTTCGTCGCTTATGACATACACAACAACGCCGACCGAGCTGACGGACGGCCTGGAGAAAGCATTTCATCCACTTACGAAGATTCATGTACCGGTGCATGAGATTGCACTCATGATGTCGATTACGCTCCGCTTCATTCCGATTCTGATCGAAGAGTTAGACAGGATCATGAAGGCACAGACGGCGCGCGGCGTGGATTTTGAAGCAGGAAATGTATTCCAGAAAGTGAAACGTACTGGACGGATTTTAATGCCGCTTTTTGCATCCGCAGTTGGACGGGCAGGCGATCTGGCACTCGCGATGGAAGCGCGTTGTTATCAGGCGGGCAGACCGAGAACGAAGATGTATCCGCTTCGATATGCACGTGCGGATGGCGT
>ULXA01036874.1_pt1 | contig 12351 bp, 5 predicted proteins | sample 1960861 | NCBI WGS metagenome assembly ULXA01 (sample SAMEA4835827, study PRJEB28245) | human gut metagenome | biome: gut microbiome; material: fecal sample | place: Denmark | collected 2008
CCATGCCGCCCTTGGCCTTCAGACCGTGGTTGATACAAGGAGCGTAGGCGATGATGAGTGACGGTCCGGGATAAGCCTCGGCCTCACGTATGGCCTTGAGGCACTGAGCCTGGTCGGCTCCCATGGCAATCTGAGCAACATAAACGTAACCATAAGTTGTTGCTATCATGCCGAGATCCTTCTTGCGGATGCGTTTGCCCTGGGCAGCAAACTGGGCGATGGCACCGAGCGGAGTAGCCTTGGATGCCTGGCCACCGGTGTTAGAGTAAACCTCGGTGTCGAGCACCAGGATGTTAACATCCTCACCACTTGCAATAACGTGGTCAAGTCCGCCGTAGCCGATATCGTAAGAAGCACCGTCACCACCGATAATCCACTGGCTGCGCTTAACCAGATAGTGGTCGAGAGTCTTAAGCTCCTTGCAAAGCTCGCATCCGGCTTCGGCACCGGCAGCGATAAGCGGCTTCAGCTTTGCAGCGGCAGCCTTAGATGCATCGGCGTCATTCTTGCCGGCTATCCACTCCTCGGCAGCTGCCTTGAACTCGGCCGGTGTGCCTTCCTTGGCTATGGCTTCGTTGAACAGCAACTCAATGCGCTCCCTCATCTTCTTGTTTCCAAGAGCCATACCCATACCGAACTCGCAGAAGTCTTCGAACAACGAGTTGTTGAAGGCAGGGCCGTGACCCTCTTCGTTTGTGCAGTAAGGTGTTGAAGGAATAGATGCAGAATAGATAGATGAGCAACCTGTTGCGTTGGCAATCATCTCACGGTCGCCGAACAACTGCGAGATGAGCTTCACATAAGGTGTCTCACCGCAACCGGCGCAAGCACCAGAGAACTCAAACAGAGGCTTTGCGAACTGAGAGTTCTTCACATTGCTCTTGATGTCGACAAGGTTTTGCTTGCTTGTAACATCCTTTACAAGGTAATCCCACTCGGAAGCCCTCTTCTCGTCTCCTGCAAACGGAACCATAGTAAGAGCCTTACCCTTCTTCGGGTTGCCGGGACATACGTCGGCGCAGTTGCCGCAGCCGAGGCAGTCCATTACAGAAACACCTATCACGAAGTGCATGCCCTTCATTGCTGCAGGAGCCTTCATTTCAAGGGTGGGAGAGGCGTAGCCTTTCAACTCGTCGTCAGTAAGCACGAACGGACGGATTGATGCATGAGGACAAACATAAGCACACTTGTTGCACTGGATACAGTTCTCTGAATTCCATACAGGAACGAATGCTTCAACACCGCGCTTCTCGTATGCAGCCGTGCCTACCTGCCAAGAACCGTCGGCTGTGCCGTGGTTAACGAAATCAGAAACCTTGAGGAGGTCACCGGCCTGGGCGTTGATAGGACGAACGAGCTCTTTAACGAATGCGGGAGCATTGTCTTCCTTGACAGCATCGTCAGCCAGATTTGCCCATGACGGGTCGATGGCGAGTTGCTTGTATTCACCACCACGGTCGACAGCGGCATAGTTCTTGTCTACAACGTCCTGACCTTTCTTGCCGTATGACTTAACGATGAACTTCTTCATCTGCTCTACAGCCAGGTCAACAGGTATAACGCCGGTGATGCGGAAGAATGCGCTCTGAAGGATTGTGTTGGTACGGTTGCCAAGGCCAATCTCTTGTGCAATCTTTGTTGCATTGATGTAATATACCGTGATGTTGTTCTGGGCGAAATAGCGCTTTACCTTGTTAGGTATGAAGTTCACAAGCTCTTCACCGTCGAAGATTGTATTCAACAGGAATGTGCCATTCTTCTGCAGACCACGGGTAACGTCATACATGTGGAGATATGCCTGAACGTGGCATGCTACGAAGTTAGGTGTGTTCACCAGATAAGTAGAACGAATGGGGGAGTCACCAAAGCGCAAGTGTGAGCAGGTGAAACCACCAGACTTCTTTGAGTCGTAAGAGAAGTATGCCTGGCAGTGCTTGTTGGTGTTGTCGCCGATAATCTTGACGGAGTTCTTGTTTGCACCAACAGTACCGTCAGCACCCAGTCCGTAGAACTTGGCCTCGAACATGCCTTCTCCGCCCAATGCCATCTCTTCAACCTGTGGCAGCGATGTGAATGTAACATCGTCAACGATACCAACAGTGAAATGGTTTTTGGGCTCTGGCAATGCCAGATTGTTGAATACAGAAATGATCTTGGCAGGTGTGGTGTCGCTTGAGCCAAGGCCATAACGACCACCTACAATGAGAGGCTTGTTCTCAACATCGTAGAATGCGCTCTTTACATCAAGGTACAGCGGCTCACCCTCTGCGCCGGGCTCCTTTGTGCGGTCGAGCACTGCTATGCGCTTAACGGTCTTGGGAACTGCAGCAAGCAGGTGCTTGACAGAGAACGGACGGTACAAGTGAACTGATACCATGCCGACCTTCTGGCCGTTTGCATTCAGATAGTCAATGGCCTCACGTGCAGCCTCGGTTGCACTACCCATAAGAATGATTATGCGGTCTGCATCTTCTGCTCCATAGTATGAGAAGAGGTGGTACTCACGACCAGTGATTTCGCTGATTTTGCCAAGGTACATCTCAACGACCTCAGGCACTTTGTCGTAATACTCATTGCAGGCCTCACGGTGAGTGAAGAATGTTTCGGGGTTCTCTGCTGTACCACGGGTAACAGGGCGCTCTGGAGACAATGCACGGTCGCGGAAACGCTTGATGTCTGCTTCGTCTACAAGCGGACGGATGGCGTCTTCCTCCATGAGTTCAATCTTGTGGTACTCGTGCGATGTGCGGAATCCGTCAAAGAAGTTTACGAACGGAACGCATGTCTTAAGTGATGCCAAGTGGGCAACAGCTGTAAGGTCCATAACCTCCTGTACAGAACCCTCGCAAAGCATGGCAAAGCCTGTCTGGCGGCAAGCCATGACGTCCTGATGGTCGCCAAAGATGCAGAGTGAGTGAGATGCCAGTGTACGTGCTGAAACATCAAAAACACAAGGAATCAGCTCACCAGCAATCTTATACATGTTTGGAATCATGAGCAGAAGTCCCTGCGATGCAGTGAATGTTGTCGTAAGGGCTCCGGCCTGCAGTGAACCGTGTACGGCTCCTGCTGCTCCTGCCTCAGACTGCATCTCCTGCACGGTGACTTCCTGGCCCCACAGGTTCTTGCGACCACGGGCGGCCCACTCATCAACATGCTCTGCCATCGGAGATGACGGAGTGATAGGGTAGATGGCTGCCACTTCCGAGAACATGTAGCTCACGTGAGCAGCGGCCTCATTACCATCACAAGTGATAAATTTTTTTTCTTTAGCCATTTTTTGAATAGATAAAATATTAATGAATAAACAAAAGTTCCTTTATGTCTAATATAAGAAACCAAACAACCAAAGGGGTATTTCGTTGCCTTTTCCCACTTCGGTATTATATCTCGCATATATCGTATCGGATGACGGTTTTATCCGGCTGAAATCGTTGGCGTCACACACCCTGAATTTCATGTCGCCGTCTATCGTATAGAAATTGTCGCGGCCACTCTGATTAACCAAATGGTCTTTCCAAAGGGAATTAACCAAAAATGTCTCCATAACATCCTGTGTCTCAACCTTTATCGGGTATATTGCGTAAATGAGATTCGAATTATGCATCATCACCTTGGTCGGCTTTTTGGGAAAACTATGGTCAATAGGATAAATCATATTTATCAACCTTGCATCAGCCAGATACTTGATGTAATTCATTACTGTTGCCCTGCTTGTCTTAATATCATGGGCCAACTGGCTGATATTGGGGGCCTTAGAACCGTTAACCGCCAGTAGATAGAATAATTTCTTTATCTTTGTTAAATATTTCAGCTCGATTTGTTTTATGAACAAGATGTCAACTTCAGTCACCATATTCATGGTCTTCAGCAGATTCTCGGAATAATTGCGATGCTCTTGGAAGAAAGGGTAGAAGCCATGGTGTATATATTCCTTGAAATATTTGTTGGGTGACACCTTAGGCAAGATGTGCTTGATTAGATGTTCGTGGTCGTTTATAATTTCCTTCATAGTATAAGGCCGGAAGTTATTGCCTGTCTGGAGGTTCAAAAACTCCCTGAAAGAAAATCCCCGCAAATTGTAGCTTTTTACAATGCCATTATTCACATCAAAGTTTTCTTTGGCATACTGCAAAAGAAAAGTCGTCTTACCAATACCTCTAGTTCCCTTAATGCCAATCATGCGGTCATTCCAGTCTATCTCATCCATCAGCATGCGACGTACTGGTGCATTGGTATGCTCGACCAAATAGGCATGGGTTCTAAAGAAAGCTTCCATATCACTTTAATTTTAAACACATCTCGCTACTTAACTGCAAAGTTAGCAAATATTTTGCAATTTGCAAAGTATATATAGCAATTTGCACCAAAAATAGTTTCTCAATGGACAATACTGAAAACGACCACTCAATATTGCCTCTCCGACAACCGTGTTAAATTTCAGATAATCGGCATTATGATAAACATCTGCAAATCAAGTAGTTGCTGTGATTAGTTTAAGTAATTTAATGAGCGATGTGGGGTCTTCCCAACTGAAGTCTGGTGACTGCAGCAAGGTTTTGTACAATCGCCTATTTTTGTCGTTAATATACTTTTTGAGATTTCGCTCATGAACCTTGATTATCTTGCCATCGATATCATAATAAAATGTATTGCGCAAGGGATAATTGCTTTGTACCTCCGGGGACGCGTCCGAACCGTTCACATTTACAAATTCTCGAAGCTCAAGATTCGTTATCTGCCTGTTATTGAGCAATTGTGTGCGGTATGCATCCACATCTATCAGCGATACGCAAAGAAGTTTATCATTGTTGAGAGTATCAACCACACGGGCTAAAACAGAATCGACACGCACATATTCGCAGTCTCCAAAATTTACAGACTCCACCTGATCCATGTCAGCCTCCATATTCAAGCGCCCATGCTTATATACCAAGGAACTATTCTTAAGGAAGATATTCGCTTCATTTTGCTTGAGGAGCTTGCCATCGTTCAATGTAATTATTGCTGGCCTGAATGTTTCAAATACGGTTGTCCGAGTAATCCTGCCCGGCATAGTCTGCCCCATGCCAATAGCTACTATGGATGCACATATTATAAATAAAGCTATCTTTTTCATGTTTCTTCGTTTTTCCAGCAAAAATAATAATTATTACCGAATCGCGGAAATTTTGCATGAGAAAAAACGCCGTTTGTCTTTTTTAACGTTAAATATTTGCAAAAAAGAGAGCAATGTATCTGTTTTTTTTGTAATTTTGCACCGCTTAAGAGCAGTATATATGATATACAATTGATTATCAGGCAGTTACAGACTATTTAGGCATTAATTAATAGATATGAGGCAATTAAAAATTCAAAAGAGCATTACTAATCGTTCAAGCGAAGCTTTGGATAAGTACCTGGTAGAAATTGGCCGCGCCCCGCTGATTTCCATCGATGAGGAAATTGAGTTGGCTCAAAAAATCCGCAAAGGTGGTATTGAAGGCGAAAGAGCCAAGGACAAGCTGGTGACGGCCAATCTTCGATTTGTTGTATCTGTTGCCAAACAATATCAGCATCAGGGGCTTACGCTCACTGACTTGATAGATGAGGGAAATATTGGGTTAATTAAGGCCGCACAGAAGTTTGACGAGACACGAGGCTTTAAATTCATTTCATACGCAGTGTGGTGGATAAGGCAGAGCATCCTGCAAGCTATTGCAGAGCAAAGCCGCATTGTGCGCCTGCCGCTCAACCAAGTAGGGTCTCTCAACAAAATCAATCACGAAATCAATAAGTTCGAGCAAGAGAACCAGCGCCATCCTTCTGTATCAGAATTGAGTGCCGCGACAAACCTCGACGAGGACAAGATTGGCCAAAGCCTGATGGCCGACGGCCACCACGTATCGATAGACGCCCCATTCCAGGACGGCGAAGACAATTGCATGCTCGACGTAATGGCCAGTGGCGAAGACAGCCGTACAGACAGGCATGTAGACCATGAGTCAATGGCACAAGAGCTCAATTCCGTACTCAACAAGGTTCTGAAAGATCGCGAGATAACCATCATTCGTGAGTGTTTTGGCATCGGTTGCCATGAGAAGGGCCTCGAGGAGATTGGCGACCAGCTGGGTCTGACACGTGAGCGTGTTCGCCAGATACGTGAAAAGAGCATAGCCAAATTGCGTGATAGCGGCAATGCCAAAATATTGATGAAATATTTAGGCTAAAAAGAGTTATATTATTTTGCGGCCTCAATAATAATTATTATTTTTGAAGTCGTGAAATATAAGCCGTTTGTAAGAATAATATTACTGGGCATATTTCTATATATGCCCAGTTTTATTTTTGCCAAAGTCACAGCAGACTCGTTGGTGATGGACAGGCTGTTTTCATATAAAAGGAACCTTGCGCCGAGCATCAGCGGTTTCACCGACGACTTTTACCTCAAGTACAGCTTCAGGACAGTGAGACGCAACCCCACCCTAATATTTGTGCCCACGATGTATTCGATAGCAAGAGGTAACAGGAATTACATCGGTGAGAACATCGGTAGGATATCATTCAAGGCCATTGACGATTACCGCATCGACCAAAAAACGCTGAAAAGCACCATTCCTCACAACAGGAAGGCAATGGACGTAATGATGCGCTTCATCATTCCCAACCTCTATGGCATATCACTGTTCGACAAATACATGCTGTCGCCGTTCAATTACAACAACAGGATTTTCTATAGATACAGGATAAGCATTAGCGATGAAGGCAGGGCTTGCGTCAACTTTACCCCGAAGTTAAACAACACACAGTTGGTCAAAGGCTTTGCAATAATTGACAGATATACAGGCAAGATAATCCACACACGCTTTAGCGGAGAGTACGACATGGTTACCTTTGAGGTAAATGCATACATGGGTGATGACGACACCCCCTATGCCCTACTGCCTACACGTTGCGACTCAAAGGCCGTATTCAAATTCATGGGCAACGAGCTCAGGGTAAGGTTTTATGCAAATTTTGAATGCAAAGTGCCAGACATTGACTCCATCGACGACAAAAAAGCAGAAAGCATAATAGACAGCGTTAGGCCCGACCCGTTGGAACGTATAGAGGAATCCATCTATCGAGAGCACATCCAAGAAAACATTGCTAAAGACTCCGCCCAGGCAACGGTTGTGAAGCGCAAGAACAAGATGCTGAAAAAAACATGGGACATCGTCGACGACTATATCCTGAGCGGCCAAGATGCAAGTAACGATAACGCATCGGTGACATTATCGCCGCTGTTCAACCCCCTATACTTGAGCTATAGCCACAGCCACGGACTTGCATACAAGATGGACATTGGTGCCAGATACATATTTGCGCCGGACAGATACATAACCTTCACGCCAAGGCTGGGATACAATTTCAAGATTAAGAAGTTTTACTTCAACGCCCCACTCCGCTATACCTTCGATGCGAAACGCAACGGATGGGTGGAATTGACATGGGCCAACGGCAACAGGATAACCAACTCGAGCGTACTGGAAATAATTCAGGAAGAAAACCGCGACACAATCGACTTCTCGTCGCTCAACCTCGACTATTTCGACGATGAGATGGTGAGCCTGTCGGGTAACATGCAGATTACCAAGCATCTTGAGATGGCTTTGGGCTTCGTCTACCACCGGCGTTCTGCCGTTAACAGGCATGAGATGGAGCAATTGGGCAAGCCATCAGAATACAGAAGCTTTGCGCCAATGGTCACGCTGACTTTCCGTCCCCACCGGGAAGGGCCTACATTCACGGCTAACTATGAGCGAGGGCTTACCAACATATTGCAATCAAACATTAAATACGAGCGTTGGGAGTTTGACGCCTCGTTCAAGAAGGTGTTGCACAGCCTGCGTAAATACAACCTAAGAGCCGGCGGCGGATTCTACACCAACAAGTCGACCGACTACTTTGTTGACTTCGCCAACTTCCACGACAATTACATCCCCGGTGGCTGGGACGATGACTGGACAGGCGATTTCCAGCTCCTCAACAGCCAATGGTATAATGCATCAAAGTATTACTTCCGCACTAATGTATCCTACGAGTCGCCATTGCTGCTTGTCACTTGGATACCCCTCATCGGTAAATACATTGAGACAGAACGAATATATGCAAATTTCCTACAGATAGAACACACTCGCCCATACACGGAAATAGGCTACGGACTCACAAACAGATATTTCTCTATAGGTCTGTTTGCGAGTTTCCTCAATGGCAGTTTCAATGAGTTCGGCAGCAAATTCTCATTTGAATTATTCAGAAGATGGTAGTAAAAAGAGCCCTAAACGCAATAAGCCTGCGGTCTGCGCCCTGCAATATGGTTGATTGGCCATGCAAAAGTTTTTCGTTACGCGCAAGACTTTTGATAAATTACTGTACTTCAATATCTTGTTGCAATAATATTGCAGTATTGCCTGAACACTTGCATGGCGTCCCCAGTAGTTTCAACAGCAATATTAAACAGCATTGAGATGACATGGAACATCCACGTGCAACACCCTACCCTCACACATATTTATAATTATGAACAAACCCCTAATTGTATATAAAGCCAGTGCCGGAAGTGGAAAGACATTCACCTTGGCAATAGAATATATCAAATTGCTTATTCACAACCCATACGACTTTCGCTCCATACTCGCCGTGACATTCACGAACAAGGCTACCGAAGAAATGAAAACCAGAATACTCAGCCAGTTGTACGGGATATGGAAGCAACTCGACGACTCACGCTCTTATACCGAAGCCATTTGCGCTGGTCTCGACGCCTCGCCTGCCTTTGTCAGCCGGCAGGCGGGACTGGCGCTGAGGTTGTTGCTCCACAACTACAATGGATTTAGGATTGAGACCATTGACTCTTTCTTCCAGAGTATACTCAGAAACCTTTCAAGGGAGCTCGACCTCACTGCCAATCTGCGCATAGAGCTCAACGACAAGCAGATAGAAGAGCAGGCCGTCGACGCCCTTATCGAGGGTCTGGGGCCTCACGACGAACTGTTGCAATGGATAATGCGGTTTATCACCGACAACATTTCGGAAGACAAGAGCTGGAATGTAATAGGTTCGATCAAGGCCTTTGGCACTACCATTTTCAGAGAATTCTATAAGGAAGCAAGAGGCCAGCTGGCTGGTACCATCGGCAACGGCGCCTTGTTCGATGAGTACAAGTCGGTGTTGTATTCAGAAAAGGCATCGGCTGCAGCACGCATGAAAGGCTATGCCGACACTTTTTTCGACATCATCTCTGACAACGGCCTTGTTGTCGACGACTTCGCGTCCAAAGACCGAGGCGTATGCGGTTTTTTCCTGAAGATTCAGAAAGGCACGCTTGACGAAAAGATTGTGGGCAAGCGCATAACCGAATGCATGGAGCAGCCCGACAAATGGGTCAGCAAGACCCATCCCAATCGCAAGTTAATCAGTGCACTGGCAGAAGAGAAGCTCATCGGCCTGCTGAAAAAGGCAGTCGACGACAGGCCTGTGCAATGGTGCAGGTATAAGTCGGCAGAGCTGACGCTGCGCCACCTGAGCCAGCTGCGCCTCCTTGGAAGCATAGAACAGAAGGTTCGCGAACTGAATGAGACATCCAACAGGTTCCTGCTAAGTGACACACAGTATTTGCTGATGTCGCTCATCAACGACAGCGACTCGCCATTTATCTATGAAAAAATAGGTGCCCTGCTGAAGTTCATCATGATAGACGAGTTTCAGGACACGAGCACCATACAGTGGCGAAACTTCAAGGTTCTGCTTGCCGACTGCATGAGCCGCGAGGCAGCCAACAATATTATTGTGGGCGATGTCAAGCAAAGCATCTACAGATGGCGCGACAGCGACTGGCGGCTTCTCAACGATATCGAACACGAGTTCCCCCACCCTGACCGCCAGCTCGACATCAGGAATCTTGGAACCAACTACAGGTCGGAGCGCAATATCATTGAGTTCAACAACGCATTTTTCTCAGCCGCCGCCGAGAAGGAATATGCCGCGCAGGCCGAGGGAGACACCGCTGCAGCCGAACAGTTGCGTAGTGCTTACAGCGACGTATGCCAGGGCATACCCGAACACAGGCGCGCCGAGGGCTATGTGAGCATAGAGTTGCTGCCGCCTGCCGAATACCAGCAACAGACCCTGGAGGGAATAGCCGAAAGAGTGAGACAACTGACGGCCATGGGCATACCACAGAACGAGATAGCCATCTTAGTGCGCAACAACAAGTACATACCGCTCATCGCCGGATACTTTGCCGAACACGAGCCTTCGGTAAGCATAGTGTCCGACGAGGCCTTCCGCCTCGACGCCTCAATAGCTGTCAGGGTGATTGTCAATGCGTTGCACCTGCTTAACCATCCTGACGATTCAATAGCAAAGGTGTTTCTGGCCAAGGCATACCAGAATGCTGTTTGCGGAAACAATATCACAGACGACGAGATTACAGGATATGGTGGCCCTGAGTCGCTCCTTCCCAATGCCTATGTAGACTCAATGGAGTCGCTTCGCCGCACCCCGCTATACGACTTGGCCGAACGGATATACTACATATTCCAGCTGAAGCGCCTTGACGACCAGAGCGCTTATGTATGTGCCTTTTTCGACCAGCTTTGCAACTTCACATCAGACATGGCGGCCGACATCGACACTTTTGTGAGCAAATGGGACGAAAGCATTGGCAGCACAACCATACAAAGCAACAAGCTCAACGGCATACGGCTCATATCCATTCACAAGAGCAAAGGGCTTGAGTTCAACAACGTAATACTGCCTTTCTGTGACTGGCAGATGGAAAAAAACACAGGTAACATAATATGGTGCAGGCCCGAGACGGCGCCTTTCAACATGATTCCATTGATTCCGGTCGATTATGGCACCGGACTGATGGGCACCGTATACGAAAAAGAATATGTTAGGGAGCGCTTGCAAAACTGCGTCGACAATCTGAATCTGCTGTATGTGGCATTTACGCGTGCCAGCCGCAACCTGTTCGTGATTGGCAAATACAACGCCACCAATTCACGTTCGGAATTGATACAAGAGTGCCTGCCTCAAGTTGCCGATGTCCTTGGCGACGCACGCCTGTGCCAGCCAGACTCCCCAGATGAGCCGATGACGTTTGAATATGGAACACTAAGCCTTGGCGTAAAGAAAAAGTCGATGCACACAGACAACATGTTCTTGGAAGAGCCCGAAACCGAGGGCATTGTCATAGAAACGTACAGGAACACCACCGAATTCAGGCAGAGCAACAGGAGCAAGGAGTTTACCGAAACCACAAATGCAGAAAACGAGAAAGACAACTATATCAAGATGGGCTGCATTCTGCACAAGGTGTTTTCCTCGATAGCCACCACTGCAGACATAGGACAGGTGCTTGCTCAACTCCGGGCCGACGGAATATTGCCCACCGACAGCAACAAGAGCCAGACTATAATAGATATGTTGCACAAGCGACTGACCGACAGCAGGGTGAAAGACTGGTTCTCAGGCAAATGGACTCTGTTCAATGAATGCTCCATCCTGTCTATGGATGGCAACGGGCAACTGATGGAGCGCAGGCCCGACAGGGTGATGACAGACGGCAAACGGGTCATCGTGGTCGATTTCAAGTTTGGCACGCCGCGCGAAGAGCACCATCGCCAAGTGGGCGAATACATGGAGCTTATCTCGTCTATGGGATATGCAGACGTTAAAGGTTACCTTTGGTATGTTTACAACAACAGGATAGAAGAAGTATGAAAACATTTTTAGAATACGTCGCACGGGATATAGTGTCGAAACACGGCACCAACCTTGCTGACACTGTGATTGTGTTCCCCAACAAGCGTGCGTCTCTCTTTCTCAACGAATATTTGGTGCGTGCAGCGGGAAAGCCCGTGTGGAGCCCTGTGTACACAACCATCAGCGACTTGTTCAGGGAGCACTCCGACCTTATAGTCGGCGACAACATCAAGTTGGTTTGCGATCTTCACAAGAGTTTCGTTGCCTGCACCGGAATCGACGAGCCCCTCGACCATTTCTACGGATGGGGCCAGCTGCTGCTTTCCGACTTCGACGACATTGACAAGAACATGGCCGATGCCGGCAAAGTGTTTGCCAACCTAAAAGACATACACGAGCTGGATGGCGTTGCTTACCTCAGCCCTGAGCAGATAGAGGCAATAAAGACGTTCTTCAGCAATTTCACAGAAGACCACGACTCGGAACTGAAAAGACGCTTCTTGAGGCTGTGGAGCAAGTTCGGCGACATCTATTCAGACTATAACGAGCGCCTCACTGCCCAGGGGATGGCATACGAAGGTGCCCTATACCGTAGGGTTGTAACCGACACGGCCGTGG
>ULXA01045603.1_pt1 | contig 12344 bp, 7 predicted proteins | sample 1960861 | NCBI WGS metagenome assembly ULXA01 (sample SAMEA4835827, study PRJEB28245) | human gut metagenome | biome: gut microbiome; material: fecal sample | place: Denmark | collected 2008
GCAGGTCGCGGCGGGAAGCCTTCGGGATGCCCGCGCCGGTGCGGCCGAGGTAGTCGATCTCTTCCTTGGAAAGGCCCGCCTTCAAGCGGCCGCCGATGATGGCGATGGTCGCGGGGACGGCGCCGGCCTCACGGATGATGCTCTCGACCTTGAGCGCGGTCTCAACGTTCTGCGGGTAGGGCATGCCGTGGGAAATGATGGTGGATTCGAGCGCCACGACGGGCTTACCGGCGGCAAGGGCCTCGGCAACCTCGGGGGCGATATCCAGATACTTGTTCATCGTTAAAATCCTCCTGTAAAGTAATAGGTGAAAGTTTCACGTTTACCTTTTGAGGTAAGATTGCATCATAACATACAACTTGTCAAAAGTCAATACAAAGCGGGGCTTGAATTTGCACGGGAAGTGGCATATAATACCTCTATTATCCCGTGAAAACCCACAAAAGGAAGGAAAATTATTATGGAACGAGTGAGAATTGCCGCGCTCTTCGCCGACAAAGAGCAGTACGGCGGCGCAAGCGTCACCGTATGCGGCTGGGCGAAGACCATCCGCGATATGAAGACCTTCGGATTCATCGAGCTGAACGACGGCTCGTGCTTCCGCAATTTGCAGGTCGTGATGGATGCGAATTCTCTTTCTAATTATAAGGAGATCGCCGCGCAGAACGTGGGCGCCGCGCTCATCGTGCGCGGCACCGTCGTGCTGACGCCCGAGGCCAAGCAGCCGCTCGAAGTCAAGGCAACAGAGATCAAGGTCGAGGGCGTGTCCTCCCCCGACTATCCCCTGCAGAAAAAGCGCCACAGCGTCGAATATCTGCGCACCATTCAGCATCTGCGCCCGCGCACGAACCTCTTCTCCGCGGCGTTCCGCGTGAGAAGCGCGGCAGCCTACGCCGTGCACGAGTTCTTCCAGAGCCGCGGCTTCGTCTATGTCAACACCCCCATCATCACCGGCTCTGACTGCGAGGGCGCGGGCGAGATGTTCCAGGTCACGACGCTGGATCTTGAAAACCCGCCGAGAACGCCCGACGGCAAGGTCGATTACAGCAAGGACTTTTTCGGCAAGAAGACGAGCCTGACCGTCTCCGGCCAGCTCAACGCCGAAAACTTCGCCATGGCGTTCGGCGACGTTTACACCTTCGGCCCCACGTTCCGCGCCGAGAATTCCAACACCGCGCGCCACGCCGCCGAGTTCTGGATGATCGAGCCGGAGATGGCGTTCTGCGACCTCGACGGCGACCTTGAGGTCATGGAGGCGATGGTCAAGCATATCATCCGCCGCGTGATGGAGCGCTGCCCGGATGATCTCGCGTTTTTCAACAGCTTTGTCGACAAGGGTTTGCTGGAGCGTCTCCAGCACGTCGAGAGTTCCGACTTTGGCCGCGTGACGTATACCGAGGCCGTCAAGCTCTTAAAGGAGAGCGGCCAGAAGTTCGACTACCCCGTCGAGTGGGGCATCGACCTGCAGACTGAGCATGAGCGTTACCTCACCGAGCAGATCTTCAAGCGCCCCGTGTTCGTCACGGACTATCCGCAGGAGATCAAGGCGTTCTATATGCGCCTCAACGACGACGGCAAGACCGTCGCCGCAGCGGACTGCCTCGTTCCGGGCATCGGCGAGATCATCGGCGGCAGCCAGCGCGAGGAGCGCATCGAGCTGCTCGAAAAGCGCATCCGCGAGCTCGGCATGAATCCCGAGGACTACTGGTGGTACTGCGACCTGCGCCGCTACGGTTCCTGCCGTCACGCGGGCTTCGGCCTTGGCTTCGAGCGCATGGTGATGTATTTAACGGGCATCGGCAACATCCGCGACGTGGAGCTGCATCCGAGAACCGTGGGCAACGCAGACTTTTAATTCTTCAAAAAACAAGGGACACGGAAACCGTGTCCCTTGTTTTTTGAAGAATTGCACTCCGCTTCGTGCCTTGCCGCCCAAAGGGCGGCTTCGACACGCGCGGAGCGAGAAGAGTTTTTTGGCACGCGCATGTCGCGCAAAAAAACGATTCGAAATCATTTCGCGTCTGCGGACGCGAAAGTAGTTTGCAGCGCGTTGGCGACGGAGAATTATTTTGTGGTAAATAGTTACAAATGGGAACAAAAGCGCGAAAGGCATAGTCAAAAGAAGTGAAGTCTGCTATAATGACCGCGCAGTTTTGAGAGAGGAGATTTTGACATGAAACACTTTTTTGCACTGCTGCTCAGCGTGCTGATGGTGCTGTCGCTGCTGACTGCCTGCGGCGACAAGACGACGCCGTCCGACGGCGACGATCAGACCGTCACGGACGAGAATGGCAGCGACACCGACAACAATACTGACGATACAACTGACCCCTACGACGCCGTGCGCAGCTACTGGTCCGAGGACCAGCTCACGCAGGCCTGGGGGCCGGATCAGGTGGTGGAGCACCTCTTTTTCCACCCGATCATCGCCTATCCGCAGTGGGCCTTCCACGACTGCAATGCCAGTCAGGACCAGCGCTACGGCCTCGACGACTGGATGGTGACGGTCGACGAATACAACAAAATTTTGCAGTCCGTGTACGACAAGGGCTACATTTTAGTCGCGATGGAAGACGTCTGGAGCGAGGTGACGGACGAGACCGGCACGCATATGGTGCGAAACACCCTGATGCTGCCAGAGGGTAAAAAGCCGCTCGTCATCAGCTTTGACGACGTGAACTACTACCCCTATATGCTCGACGAGGGCTTCACGAGCAAGCTCGTCGTCGGCGAGGACGGCGAGATCTGGGCGCAGTGCACCGATCCGTACACAAATGAGACCTTTTTGACCAAGGAACTCGACGCGACGCCCATTCTCGACCAGTTTGTCTACGAGCACCCCGACTTTTCGCTGAACGGCGCGAAGGCCATCTTCTCGCTGACGGGCTATCAGGGGATACTCGGCTATCGCACGCAGGATGACCGCGACATCGCGGCAGATTCGCCCGACCGCCCCGCGTTCGATGCCTACCGCGCGAGCGAGATCGAAGCGGTCAAGCCCGTCATAGCGCGTTTGAAGGAGACCGGTTGGACGTTCGGCAGCCACACCTGGGGCCACATCCGCCTCGACACCAAACCGCTCCAGACCGTCATCAACGACACCGAGCGCTGGGCGGACGAGGTCGGCTCGCTCGTCGGTCCGACGCAAATTCTGTTCTACCCCCACGGCGGCCGTCCCGACGGTGACGACTGGCACCAGACCGGCGAGCGCTTCAAGTACCTGCAAAGCCAGGGCTTCCGCATCTTCGCGAGCGTCGGCACGAGTTCGTTCAGCTATGTGAAGCCCGACATTTCCGCCGTCATCTGCGACCGTCTGCATCCGGACGGCACCACGCTGCGCCACTCGCGCAGCCGCTATCTGCAATTCTATAATGCCGAGGACATCATGGATACGCAAGTCCGTCCTGATCTCGGCGTAGACTGGTGAGGAGGCGTTATTATGGCAACGTTAGAAGAACTCAAGGCGAAGGCCGTCGCCATGCTGGACATGGCGTATGTGCCGTATTCCCACTTCCCCGTGGGCGCGGCACTCGAATGTGAGGACGGCGCGGTCTTCACCGGCTGCAACATCGAAAATTCGAGCTACGGCCTGACGAACTGTGCCGAGCGCACCGCGGCGTTCAAGGCCGTGAGCGAGGGGCACCGGCGCTTCAAGCGCATCGTCATCGCTGGGCGCAGCGACGACTACTGCTACCCCTGCGGTGCGTGCCGTCAGGTGCTCTACGAGTTCGGGCCCGACATGGAGGTCGTGTGCCTGAACAAGGACAACGAAGAAAAGCACCTGCACATCAAGGAGCTGCTCCCCTACGGCTTCGACCAGACGTGGCTTGCAATCGACGAGAAATAACGAAAAAAGAGAGCGGCGCTGCCGCTCTCTTTTTTTGCGCTTTAGTTGCTGCCGGAGGAGGCATTGATCGTCAACGTGCCGCTGACCGTCGAAATTTCCAGCTCGCTCATCTCACCGCCCTCGAGCGCGGGCACGGTGTAGTACGCTTCGTGGTCGCCGCAGACGATGAGCGTTCCTTCGCGCTCGGTGAGCGCGGAGCGGAACGCGCCGCTTTTCGTTTCATAGTCGAGAGTAAAGCCGTCCTGCGCGGGAAGGGTCAGATAGATGCTGCCGCTCTCCGTTTCGGCATCAAGGCGCAGCGCACGCTCGGTAGCCAAAATCAGGTTGCCGCTAACGCTTTCGAAGTCCAGCGCGCCGAGCGCGCCGGCGATATCCACCTTGCCGCTCGCGGTTTCGATCTCGGCATTTTCCGCATCGCCCGCCAGCTCGATCGCGCCGGAGAGCGTCGAAATATCGACCCTTGCCCACGTGCCGTCCACCACACCGGCATTGCCGCTCGTGGTCTCGATCTCCACCTCCGGGCAGTTCGCGCACATCACGCGCGCATCGCCGCTGAGCGTCGAAAGCTCGATCTTCTGCGCATCGGCGCTCACGTAGGCGTAGGCGTCCGTTGTTTCGACTTTTATCTCCTCAAAGTGACCGGCGCTGACCAGTTCCCTCGGAAGTCCCACGTCGAGGTGCTTTTCCCCGTCGTAGCTGCCGCGGTAAGCGTCGCCGAGGAAGTGGATGCGCAGCGTGTCGCCGTCGATCGCGCAGACCATCTTCTCGCTCTCGGCGAGCGGCGCGGCGGATTCCTCCTTCACGCTGATCTGCGCGCTCTGCTCGGCGGTATAGATGTTCACGCTGCCACTGCGCCACGAGATGTCGATCTTGCGGATGTCTTCGCTCTCGCCGATGCTGAGCACCGCGCCCGGGTGGAGCTCTTCGCTCCCCTCCGCCTGCGTGCAGAAGGTGTAGGTCGCGCTGCTGCCGTCCCAGAGCGCGTCGACGGCGAAAATGCCGTCGCTTTGCGGCAGTTCTGCGCGGAATGTGCCGTTATCCTGCCGCTGGGCGGTCACGGTCTCGGACGGCATGCCGGTGCTGCCCCAGGCGTCGGACGGCCAGCAGCGGAGACTGACGGAATCGGGCGAATTATCGCCGAAATCGAGCGTTACGGTGTAGAAATAGGCGGCCGACACTGCAAAGGGCATTTCCAGTACAGGCGTGATGTCGCGGCAGTTTTCGTCCAGCGGGTGCGCGCCGCAGGCAATGACGGTCATGCTCTGTAGGCCCTGGGTGTAGGTCCAGTCGTAGCTGCTGCTTTTGAGGGTGACGCTGCAAGCGTTTGCGCTTGTCACCGTCAGTGTCGGCGGGGTTTGGCGCGCGGCCTCGTCTGCGCTTTTTTCGCCGCAGGCGGTCAGGGAGAGCAGGAGCGCGAGCGGGAGCAGGAGGGAAAGGAGCTTCTTCATCGGTCAGTCCTCATTTCTTTCGGATACTTCTATAGACGTATGATAGCCGAAAAAGTTCCCGCGCACAACGGGGATCGCTGCACACAACGCGGCAATTTGTTGTATCGTGAATTCTAATACCGGAGGCGGTACAGCTTTTTGCCGCGTTGTGTGCAACGTTTCTTCATGATACGGCGTATCATGAAAAGGCAAATCATGCATCAGTGTTCCCGCGTTTGCAGGGGGGTGTGGGCTGCCTTTTCCAACATTATATTTTGGGGGAAAGCGCATGAACAAGACGACAAATTTCGACCTGCCGCAGTGGGTCAAGGAGGACCCGATCAAAATGCAGGACTTCAATGCCGCGTTTGCGAGCATCGACGCGGCGCTCAAGGCTGAGGGTGACGCGCGCAGCGAGGCCGACGGCACGGCGGCGGAGCGCATCACGGCATTGGCGCAGACGATCGCAAACGGTAAAATCTGCCGCATAAAATACGGCTCGTATACCGGCAACGGCACCTACGGCGCGGCGAACGCGGTCAGCATCGAGTGCGGGTTCTACCCGCTGCTGGTGATGGTGAACAGCTCGAGCAGCAGCCACTACTGGGCGGTGCGCGGGTTCGACAAGTTCTACTACAGCAACAACCGCGAAAACGAAATGACGTGGGGCGATACCGGCGTGAGCTGGTACTACCCGCAGGACGACCAGTATTACCCCCCGTCGGGCAACCAGATGAACGCAATCGACACGACCTATTACTATCTGGTGCTGGGCTACAGCAACGACGGAGAGCAGGGAAACTGAATCACGGCAAAAAACAGCCCCGAGGCGAAAGCCTCGGGGCTGAAACTCTACTTTAGGGGGAAAGATCCCTCAGAAGAGAAGTTTTTAGTTAGCGAAGGACATGATCGAAGTGTAGGAACCGGCGGTGACCTTATAGGTACCAGCGCCGATCACGCCGCGCAGATCAATGGTGACAGAGGTAGCACCATCGCTGGCAACCGTACCGGAGAAAGTGCCGACGGCGACATAGCCGTTGTCACGGAGCTGCTCGAGAGTGACGCTGTAAACATCACCCTTCTTAGCATCGTTCTTATCGTTCAGAGACACCGTAGCGTCCTTGCTAGCGTTGAGGGCAACGCCGATAACAGTAGCGGCGTTGGGAACATCGACGCCACTCTTGACCTTGTCGTAGGCGTAAGCCTGCAGTGCCAGAGCGTTGAGCTGACCGTTGTTCTGGATAGAAACAAAGTAGTAGTGCTGGTCGGCAGGATTGCCCATCGTGCCAACAACCTTGGTCAGGTCGGTGACCACGCTGTAATACTTGTTAGCGCTATAGTCGTGATAGAGAGAATCAGCGAAGGTGTCACGATCAGAATAGTTCTTCTCCGCAGTGCCAGCAGCACCCTCAACGATGTTGATCGTGATGTCGCTATAGGTGTTATAGGCGGAGGAAAGCGGGTAGTTTGCATAACCCTTCAGCTGCTCACCGTCGGTGACGATGTGACCGCTCTTGACAACGCCATCCTCAAGAGTGACAACATAGAGCGTGTTGTTCACAGGATAGCCAGTCTGACCACTGATCTTCAGGGTGTTCTGCAGAGCGTCAAAGTTAGCGAACTTGACTTCGCCGGCAACGCCGTCAACATAGCCCTTGACGACCCACGTACCGTCGGCGAGGGTGTAAGCGCCCTGCTGACCGTCGAAGTAGAACAGGCTGGTGACCTTGGAGGTCGTGGTGGGAGCGATAACGTAGACGTAATCGGCAACGTTGTCGCCGTTCAAATCAACATAGTCAACTTCGCCCTTGGCATAGTTGTCGATGTTGGTGAAGCCGGTGATGGACTTAAAGGTATAGGGGTTAGCAGTGGTGTCAGCACCAGAACGAACCAGGAACACAGTATTGGAGTTGACAACGAGAGTACCAGTCGCGCCGCCATAGACCTGAGTGTTCTTGCTCACGGCAACATCGGCGAGATTGTAGAGCTTGGCGGCAGTACCGGTGGCAACTTCAACAGCGTCAAGAGTGCCGTTGGACTTGGTAGTGAACTGGAACAGGTGACCGTTCAGGATGCCATTGGTATCAGCAACCTTGTTGGTGTTGATGTAGGTGTCAACGTAGAAATACTTGTTCTGGTCGTCGGCCTTCATGACCAGTGCGTTGATACCAGTGCTGTGGGTAACATCACCGGACTTAACAGTCCTGGTGGCGGGGGTGGTGTAGACATAGGTCATCTTGCTGATGTCAACCTGAGCGGTGGTGCCGTCCATGTAGGTGACGTTGGCCTTTGCCACGCCGGAACCGTCAGTGGCGTTGCCAGCCCACCAGATGGAGTTGATCACACCGTAGCTGGTAGCAGCAGCGATCTCAACCGCACCGATCAGGTTGTTGTAGGAATCGAAGTACCAAGTGTACTTGGCGTCCTTCTGAGCGGCCTGGTCGAGGTAGAACTTGGCAGCATCATCATAAACGGTGCCCTCAACGTTGTGCTGCTGGGCGTTCCAGTAGATCACGCTCTGAGCGCCGTCAACAGAAGTGGCCTTGGAAACGATCTCGGCATACTGATCAGCAGTGTTGAGCACCTTGCCGCTGACAGTGGCGGAGTTGTCAGCCTTGACGGTGTAAGCGTTGACGAGGACATACTCATCCTTGGCATAGCCATAGTTGTCGTCGTAGTCCTTGAGCGTCAGAGGAGTAGAAGCGTTCTTGGCATCATAGACCTCGAGGGTGATGGTGGCAGGAGTCTTGACGTGACCCTGAGCATCATAGGTGATGTCAGCAACGTAGGTGACCTTGGCAAGGAAGGTGTCGATCATGACGATGGTATCGTCATAGACTTCGAACAGACGGCCCTGAGCACCCATCTTGGTCTTGGTGTCGGTCAGGTTGACGGTGTACTTGGTGCTGGCGGTCTGACCGTTGACGATCAGGGTGTAAGCGGTGTCGACCTTCAGGCCAGCATCGTGAGCGACGTCGCACTCAGCAACAGCCTTGGTGTAGGTCAGGTCGGGCTTCTCAACGAAGGTAGTGGCCTTGTCGCCGGTGGTGTAGGTCCACTTGGTGGCGGGACGGCCCCACTTGTCGGCGGCAACAGCGGAAGCGAGCTTGAAGTTCTTCTCGCCGAGGCTGTTGGTCTTGGTGCCGATGACCTTATCGGTCACATAGCCGAAGGCCGGGGTGTAGGTGACCTGAGCCTTCTGGATGCCCTGGAACAGGAGCTCAGCGACCAGCTCACGGGAAGCGGGAGCGTTCAGGTCGGTGGTCTTCGCCACGTTGTCCAGAACGCCGAGCTGCTGCGCGGTCTGCGCAACATGGAGCGCCCAGTCAGCGCCGGAGAACTCGTTGTTCTTGTCGTAGCCGACAGCGCGGAGGATCATGGCGAGGACTTCATAGCCGGTGACCTTGCCGGACGGCTTGAAGGTGCCATCGGGATAACCCTTGACGAGGGAGGCGTTGGCGCAGTAGCCGATGTAGCCCTGAGCCCAACCGGCACCAGCCATGTCGCTGAACTTGTTATAAGTGGCATAGAGGCCGGACTTATCGTTCTTGGCGACGTCGGCAGTGTAGATACGATAGATGATCGTAGCTACCTCAGCGCGGGTGATGTTGCCCTCGGGCTTGAAGGAACCGTCCTCATAACCCTTGAACACACCCATGCCATTCAGAACGGCAACAGACTCAGCGTAATCATCGCTGATGCTCTTGTCATCCTTGAAGGCTGCGTTGGCGCTGACGGCCAGAGACAGAGTCATGACCAGAGCCAGCACCATTGCGAGTAACTTTTTCATAGATGTTACTCTCCTTTCATAAATTTCCATCCCCTTGGAGCGCTCCGGCAGCGAAAAGCGGGCATTTTGCTGTTCGCGGGCGAAAATGAAAGTTGACCGAAAAAGTTGCAAGACATTTCGATTTTCTTGCATTTTTGACCGTTTTGCAGGAAAACGCGCGATTTTAGTTGCTATCGCATCCCCTTAAAGATGGTTCGTTTGTCAGAAAGGAGCAAGTTTCGGCGTTTCTCGGCTTACTTACCGTGGCATGCCGATCCCGTAACTAAGTCGGGAACGCACCGTTCCCCACCCTTTCTGCACTGTCACCTTACCACAAGCAAAATTTCAAGTCAACGCTTTCGCCCCATCTGTAACACACTTGTAACAAACCGCCGCTTCTGTTACAGCTTGACATAAAACCACAGAAAACCCCATTATCCGCCACCACATACATATAATATATAAGCACAAATATGAAAAAAGCGGCCTAAGCCGCTTTTTGTGTTCTGATGACCCGCGCAGCGGTCAGGCGGCAAGTAACAGTAGTCCGCGCCGCCGCGCGGGGAGCGAAATTTCCCTTTTCCAGCCGCGGCCCGCCGAAAAAAAAGAAAGCCCGCTCACCTGAGCGGACTTTCGCCAATATTTTTTGCACAACCCCGTACAACCCCAAAAAATTTCGCGCCCGCAGGCGCGCAATGATCTTGATCGTTTTTTGTCGCGACAGAAGGTGAATTGCCGCAAAGCGGCAAGAGAAGCCGCCCTGGGGCGTGTGCGTGACAAAAAACGCCTCTCACGCCGCAAACGTGCGCGCCTACGGCGCGTGCGCTGCCGCGGCGTGCAATCCAAAATCAAAAAAGGCGGCTTTCGCCGCCTTTTTTGAAGTGCTTTACTGAATCTCGATCTGCTTCGCGTTCACCACGGCGCTCTTCTTCGGCATGTTCAGCTTGAGCACGCCGTCATTGTACTGCGCGGAGATATTCGCGACCTCGACGCCGCTGATGTCGAACGCGCGCTGGTAGCTGCCGTAGCTGCGCTCGCAGCGGACGTAATTGCCCTTCTTGTCCTGATCCTCGTGCTCGCTGTGGCGCTCGGCGCGAATGGTCATCGTGTCGCCGTCCACATCGACGTGGATGTCCTCTTTCTTGAAGCCCGGCAGATCAGCTTCCAGCAGGTAGCTGTCGCCCTTGTCCTGAATGTCGGTCTTAAACTCGCTCAGCCCGCGGCCCCACGAGCCGTCACCGAAGAATGCGCGCTCCATCTGATCCCAGGGATCATAAGCCGCAATGTGGTTGTTTCTGCGTTCAAAAGGTCTCAGTTCAAACATAATACAAAGCCTCCAAATCTATTCTGGCGAGCCGCTCTTGCAGCCCGCGTGGTTTACTTTTCTTTCGTTCCCCTCGGAACAATTATGAGTATAGGCACGCCCTGTGAACAAAAATACATCTTTTGATGAACAAACTTTTAATTTTAGCACTCGCGCGTTTAGAGTGCTAAAATTATGGTAGCTGCGGACCGCTACCAAACCGTTACCCGACCTTTCGCGCCCGCAAACCATTGCAAAATCAGGCTTTTTTCGCCCCGCCAAACCCCCGTTTCCGGCAAATCGCTACCAAACCGCTACCCGCCGCGCCCGCGAGCCCTTGCGCGGCGGGCTTTTTCCGCGTCGCTAAGGGGATGCGATATCCACCGAATTGAACGATTTTTCCTTTATTCTGCTGCATTTTTATTATTTTCTGTTATTTCTGCAACAATTTGAGGATTTGCAAATTTTGGCGGCAACCACGGGAAAGCGGGAGAGACGGCGGGTGTTCGGCTGCGAGAAGATGATGACGTTATCGTCATGATCGACACCTTCCTCGCCAAGGTCACCTATGTTGCTCCTGCCGCTTATGACGCTCAGGGCCACCTGCGCACCGAGGCTACCATCAAGCTCGATGTCTATGCCACCAAGGGCTCCACTGCTGCTACCCCGCTCACCCTCACCAACGGCGAGGATGCGTATCCGTATGCTGTCGGCGATTACGTTCTCCTGAACGCCTTCACCAACGCTGCTAACAGCGCTACCGAGAGCGGCAGCATCAAGACCGGCGCTGACAAGTACGGCGAGGTCGTTTCCAAGGCCACTTCCATTGACGGCGCTCAGAGCGTGATCTACTACAACGCCAAGCAGCACAACGTCGAGGGCACTGTCTATGACGATGCTGTCAAGTTCTACTTCGACAACGCGGTGGCCAGCACCAACAAGTTCACCTGGTTCTTCGATCAGTACAACAACCTCATCGGTAACGTTGAGATCGCTGCCGCTACCAGCTACGGCGTCATCAACTCCATCTGGTGGGCGGGCAACGCCACTGACGGTTCCGGCGTGGCGAAGGCCAACGTCACCTATGTGGACGGCACCACCGCCGTTCTCGACATCAGCACCCTCATCTACAATGGTGCTGCCGCCGAGAACCGCAACACTACGTATATCGCTAAGGGCGGCAAACTGTCCCACAGCACCGCTGCCCTTAAGGTCATGTCCGGCGATACCTACAGCACCGCGCCCACGAGCTACTTCTACATCGACGACTATATCGATCAGAACGCCCGCGCCGACAAGACCGGCGCTCAGATCCTGAACGACGATATGTTCCAGTTCAGCACTCAGACTGACGGCACTGTCAAGGCTGTTGAGGTCAGTGGTGCCGGCACTGCCGCCGCTTACAAGAATCTCCACAGCGAGAACCTGGCTATTTACAAGGACACCCAGATCACCAGCGGCCTTGTAGCCAACTCCAACACTGTGTACCTGATCCGCTCCGGTGATGACACCACTGCCAGCCCGTATACCTTCAAGTCTGTTACCGGCTTCGACAAGATAGACCGTTATCAGAATGATGAGGTCGACTACGTCATGAGCGACGACTTCGCCAAGTATGTCTTCATCAAGGCTGATCCCACCGAGTCCAAGGTCACCAGCGTGTTCTTCTATGCTGGCGAGCAGGCTTCCTTCAACAACGAGACCGGCGTTTGGACCACCCCCGGCTACCTCGACGGTGAGAAGACCGCCATCTATGCTGTCGGCTGGAACAACAGCAACGTGAACACCATCATCGACACGGCCACCGGTCGCGGCAATGCCAACACCATTTACAGTGTCGCTCTGAGCAACGGCTACCTCGACAAGGATTACACGAGCGCTTGGGTGTACACTTCCACCGACCCGATTCGCGCTGCGTCTGTCAACGGTGTCACCTACCCGCTCGCTGCCGCCTATATGAACCGCAACGACGTTAAGGTCCTCACCATTCAGGGTTCC
>ULXA01017920.1_pt1 | contig 12331 bp, 13 predicted proteins | sample 1960861 | NCBI WGS metagenome assembly ULXA01 (sample SAMEA4835827, study PRJEB28245) | human gut metagenome | biome: gut microbiome; material: fecal sample | place: Denmark | collected 2008
GGCAGCACGTCGAGCGTGGCAAAATAATCGCCCGGGCGCTCGGCGCGGCGGATAAGGTCGGCCGAGCCGTCGGGGCGCAGCAACACCTCGGCCGAGCGCAGCCGTCCGTTGTAGTTGTAGCCCATGGAGTAGCCATGCGCACCGGTATCGTGGATTACAAGCAGGTCACCCATGTCGATATGCGGCAGCTTGCGATCGATAGCGAACTTGTCGTTGTTCTCGCATAGGTTGCCCGTGATGTCATAGGTGTTCGTGACGGGCGCTGTGGCCTTGTCGGCGCCGCCCGGCTGACCCATCACCGTAATGTGGTGGTAGGCGCCATACATGGCAGGGCGAATCAAATCGACGGCGCTTGCATCGACACCGATATAGTCCTTGTAGATCTGCTTCTCGTGGATAGCCTTGGTGACCAGGCAGCCGTAGGGACCCATCATAAAGCGGCCCATCTCAGTGCAGATGGCCACATCGCCCATGCCGGCGGGAACCAGGATCTCGTCGTATGCCGCGTGTACTCCCTCGCCGATGGCGCGAATGTCGTTGGCCTGCTGCTCGGGCAGGTAGGGGATGCCGACGCCGCCGGACAGATTGATGAAGACGACGTGTGCGCCGGTCTCGCGCTCCAGGCGTACGGCAAGCTCAAAGAGGATGCGCGCGAGCTTGGGGTAGTAGTCGTTGGTGACGGTGTTGCTGGCAAGGAATGCGTGGATGCCAAAGTCCTCGGCGCCCTTGGCCTTGAGCATGCGGAAGGCCTCGAAGAGTTGCTCGGTGGTCATGCCATATTTGGAGTCGCCCGGGTTGTCCATGATGCCGTTGGAGAGCTGGAACAGACCGCCTGGATTAAAGCGGCAGCTGACCGTTTTGGGGATGGGCCCCGCAACGCGCTCAAAGAACTCGATGTGGCTGATGTCGTCAAAGTTGACGATGGCGCCCAGCTTGTCGGCGAGCTCAAAGTCGGCAGCCGGCGTGTCGTTGGACGAGAACATGATGTCGTGTCCTGTGATACCCAGCGAGCGGGCGATCATGAGCTCGGTATAGCTCGAGCAATCGCAGCCGCAGCCGTATTCGTTGAGAATGGAGATGAGCGCCGGGTTGGGGTTGGCCTTGACGGCAAAGTATTCCTTAAAGCCCGGGTTCCATGCAAAGGCGTCGCGCACTTCTTGCATGTTGCGGCGGATGCCCGCCTCGTCGTATAGATGAAACGGCGTGGGGAACTGCTCGACGATATGCTCGAGCGTTTCCTTGTCCACAAACGGCTGTTTGGCCGCATATGCTTCGTTGGGGGTCAATGCCATGTCCCGTAAACCTCGCTATCCAGACGGCGCCATCTGCGCATCGAATCCGCATAGCGTGGACCCCATGTCCGGATAGCGCTCCCGCATTGCTGCAGACAGTCCTGTGGGTGTTTCCCACAGGCCCACCAGGTTGTTCGTGCCCGAAAAACCCAGTTCGGCGGGTTTCGCCTCCCCACGGGGTCAAAGCCTGCCGGCTCGCCCGCGGCTCTTCGTGCCCGCGCCTCTATCAAGTGGTAAAGACCCTATCACGTTGCACTTTACCAAACAAGAGTATTCGTATATAACGTTTAAAAAATGCAGGGATATGCTGGAAACATGTGCGCCACAATCCTGTATCACAATAAGTTGCAACAGATGTGCCTCACGAAGGGATCCTCTATGACCGAGCTCCAAGAACTCCGTCGCTATCGCCGCGATCTCCATCGCATTCCGGAGCTCGATTTCGATCTTCCGCAAACCATTGCCTATATCGAGGGCGTGCTGGCACCGCTCGCTTGCGAGGTGACCCATCCGTGCCCCAGCTGCGTCTGTGCTTTCTTCGACGCCGGCGTTGATGCCGCGCATGCCACGGCGATTCGCGCCGATATGGATGCGCTGCCCATCGCGGAGGCGACGGGAGCGGCCTTTGCCTCGACCCATCCCGGCAAGATGCACGCTTGCGGACATGACGGACACATGGCCATGGCACTTGCCGCCGCGACGTATGTCGACCGTACGATTCGCGAGCAGCCGGGCGCCATTAGGCGCAATGTGCTCTTTGTGTTCCAGCCGGCCGAGGAAACGACCGGTGGTGCCAAGACGGTATGCGAGAGCGGCGTGTTCGAGCGCTACGGGGCGGATCTCATCTTCGGCTTCCACGTGTGGCCCGATCTGCCCGCCGGCACGTTGGCGAGCTGCCCCGGTCCGTTGCTGGCGCGTTCGAGTGAGACGCACATTCATATTCACGGGACGAGCATCCATATCGCTAAGACCTATGGCGTTCCGGTCGAGGAGTCGCACGATGCGGCGCTGGCGGCTGCCAAGTTCTTGGTTGCCGAGCGCGAACTGATGGACGAGCTGGGCACCGACGAGCCCTGTATCGGTAAGTTTGGTCTGCTGCAGGCCGGTACGGTTTGCAACGCGGTGGCGGGGGAGGCCCATGTGGCCGGAAGCCTGCGTGTGTTTACGGACGACATGTTCGACCGTGCGCGCGAGGGCGTACGCCGTGTGCTCGACGAGGCGTGCACCGCAACGGGCTGCACGTATGATCTCGACTTTGCCGAGGGCTATCCACCGGTCGATAACGACCCCGAGCTGTTTGCCAGCGTCGCGCCTGCCTTGTCCGAACTGCAACTTGTGGACGAGCCGCTGCTAATCGCCGAGGATTTCGCCTTCTATCAGCGCTATCTGCCGGGCGTGTTCTTCTTGCTGGGCACGGGCGTGCCGGAGGGTCAAGAAAACCCGAGTGATCCGGATGGCTGTCCCGCCTATGCCACGAGCGCTCTGCATACCGATACCATGCTCTTTGACGAGGAAATTCTGCTCAAAGGCCTCGATGTCTACAAACGATTGCTTCTGCTTGGTTAATTGGCGAAGGATACCTGCTCTAGAAAATACGAACAAATGTACGCTATAATAGAGATGTAAGTCTATAGAAACGTTTGACGTTATTAACGTAAGGCGATACTATGATTGCATCGTATAAAGATGAGGATACCGAACGCTTTGCCATGGGTGTGCGGGTCAGGAGGTTCGTGCCCTTTGAGCGCGTTACGCTGAGGAAGATTCGCCAACTGCAGGTTTGTGCTTCGCTTGATGATCTTCGCGTTCCGCCGGGCAACCGCCTGGAAGCTTTGAAGGGCGATCGTGCCGGTCAATATAGCATCCGTGTTAACGAGCGCTATCGGGTCTGTTTTGAGTGGAGACAGGAGATGGCTTGGAATGTCGAAATCGTCGATTATCACAAGTGATGAGACCTCGTCCGATTTGCTGTCGCCAGTGACTCCTGGTGAGCTTCTCAAAGAGGAGTTTCTTGTTCCCATGGGCATTTCTCAATATCGCCTTGCGAAAGAGACCGGGATTCCGGCTCAGCGTATCGGGCAGATTGTCTTGGGAAAACGTCGCGTGACGGCCGACACCGACCTCCGTCTTTGCCGTTATTTTGGCCTGACGGATGGTTATTGGCTGCGCGCTCAGGTGGCGTTTGACCTTGAGGCCGAGAAAAGGCGGATCGAACCGGAACTCGATAAGATCGTTCCTGTTCAGCAGACCATTGCGCTGTAGTGCTTAAAGATGATGGGGGTGGCGTGACGATGAAGCGACGCCGACAGCCTGCCGTATATAGTCCGGGTGGATGCGGGTGCGGTTTGCTGCTGCTTCCGGTCATCGCTGTGAGCATTGGCGTGATGTTTGTGCTTGCTGGGCTGGCTGCAGCAGCGCTTGTGCTGTTGATTGCGGCCATTGGCGTGACGATTTGGCTCTGCCGCAATCGCGAGCAACGCCGTGCCGACGGTAAAACCAATGTCGGATGGGCCATCTTTTTGGTTGTCACCTACCTATTGAGTATCAGTTATCTGGCGTTCTTTATCTTGTTGCTTGTGAGCACCTTTACCGGGGAATCCGTAACGGTGGGGTAGGCTTCGACGAGCTTCTTGAGGATGAAGCGAGGGGCGGACTCTGAATGAACCGCGCCCCGCATCAACAAGTTTCATTCGTTGTGTAGCAATCCGAATGTACAAGCGTTTGGCGTGAGAGCACCGCCGCCAGCAACACGGGAAGGCAGGCTGCAATCGCCAGCCCCCATGCCAGCTCATCGCAATAGATTCCATAAGGACTCCCCAACAGGACATAGGCCAACTAACGAGCCCATCATCCGCTGCGGTCACAAATTGGCTGACAGCTGAATCATCGCTATAAAACGCGAGGTAAAATGCCCAAAGATTGATGGATGGTTCGCAGAATTTGCAAGGGTTATTGAGAAAGCAAAGCTGCGAGAAAGGAAGAGCCATGGCTAAGAAGACGGGAGAGAAAGACACGGTTGGAAGGGCCAAAGGTTTCGAGATGCCCATCGATGAGGAATCGGCTGGCAAGCTGCTCGATACCATCTACAGGAGCGCACTGAATGGCGTCCCTAAGGTGAGTCGCTCGGTCGACGAGATGGTTGAGGACTACACGGGAAAGGCGAAGTCACCCGATGATGCCGCAAGGGCACTCGCAAAGTGGCAGATCATGAAATGCGGAACCTCAGGTTTCGTCACCGGGCTCGGGGGCTTGATTACGCTTCCGGTCGCAATTCCCGCGAACATAAGCAGCGTCATGTACGTCCAGATGCGCATGATCGCCTGCATCGCGAAGATGGGTGGCTATGACGTTACGTCCGACCAAGTTCAGACGATGATCTACATGTGTCTCACGGGTACGACGGCGAGTGATCTTGTCAAAATGGGGCTCATCAAGACTGGGACGAAATCGCTTGAGGTCGCAATCAAGAAGATTCCCGGGGCGGCACTCGTGAAGATCAACCAGAAGGTCGGCTTCAGATTTATCACGAAGTTCGGCGAGAAAGGCATCATTAACCTCGGGAAAATGCTGCCCCTCGCCGGCGGCGTGATTGGCGGCGGTGTGGACGTGGCATCGACGAGCATCATTGCTAAGAACGCCATCAGGATGTTCATGGAGGGCGAGGACCCCGATGGAACCCTGCCCACTGAAGCGGAGGTCGAAAGCATCGAAGATGTTGAGGTGGAAAGCGACCTGCTTTAGTCCTTGCTACGTGCTCCACACCCCATCGCCTAGCCTATGCCGTAGGGGCTGCCCGGCCGTTATGAGGTATCCCGCCTGCTCCTCGCGGTCTATTCGGCACATCGCGCGCATCGTTTGCTTTGAGTCGCAGGCCGTGTCATTGCCGCCCACGATGGCCTTGTGGTTGTTGAATGTGGTCGGGCCCATGTGACCCTTGGGCGGTTCTCAGCCCGCATCTACCAGGATTCTATCGAGCTCGTTCGAGCATCGAGTGTGTAGGGCATGCTCGAGAGCGTCGTCGTCCGCATGGACTACGCCGCGCAGGTTTGTCATGTCGGAAATCGAGGCAAGACGCTGCAGCCGTAGAACCAGTAGTTCAAATCGATGTTGGCAAGCCTCGAGGTGTCATCGGCGATGGACACGCGCTTCATGCTCTTCTATACCGCAACCTTAGCTCTCAGCTAATGAATTCAAGTTTAATCCTTTCTACGATGTGCTGTGTGCCGGCACGGTAGCCGGATCGTAGGAAGGATGCATGATGAAAAAGCTTGAAAACGAAGTGCTGCTGAGCCGTCGCGCTGCACTGAGCGCATTCGCCACCGTCGCCTTGGGGACTGCCGGTCTTCTTGCCGGTTGTGGTAGCGATAAGGCGACCGTCACCGAGGACGCTGGCGATGGCGACAAGAAGGAAGAGGCGAAGAAGGAAGAGCAGTCTACGACTGACCTGGCGGTTGGTGCGACGGTGACCACGGCTGCCGGTCTTTCCGTCGTTGTCGATTCCGTCCAGCCCGGCCTCACAAATTATGACGGTTCGACCATGACGGGCATTCACGTCACGTACGTTAACAATGGCGATGAGGGCGCAGATTACAATATCTACGACTGGAAGGGCGAGGACGCCAACGGCGCTCAACAGAATCAGGGTTACTACAGCGAGGGCTCCGATGAGCTGCAGTCTGGTACCCTTTCCGCCGGTGGCTCCGTGGCGGGCAATATCTACTTTGATGGCGATATCAAGAAGGCACTGTATTTTGCCAACATGTTTGATAAGTCTGCCACTGCAAGCTGGGTGCTGGCCTAGCATGTCGCTACCGTTGCGCCGTATGGGAGGTGAGGTCGTATGCCCGATAAAAAGTTGACTGACGAGTTACTCAATGAACTTCTCGACGCGCAAAACATCGATGGCTATATCAAAGAACACGACTTTGCCGCCCCGTCGCTTTCGGACTACCTGAAGCAGCTGCTGCAGGAAAAGGGCTTGGAGCGCTCGCGCGTGGTTCGTATGGCCGATCTCAATGAGACCTTTGGCTATCAGATCTTTACCGGTGCGCGTCATCCGAGTCGCAATAAGGTGCTGCAGATTGCCTTTGCGATGGCGCTGACGCTCAAAGAGACCAACCGTGCGCTGACGGCTGCCGGGGTAAGCGTTCTTAACTGCAAGGACCGCCGCGATGCGATTATCATCTTTTGCATCGATCGCGGGTGCAGCCTCCAAAAGGTCAACGAGGAGCTGTATCGCTTTGGCGAGGAGACGGTGAGTTAGCGGCTGATATCTGAGCCGGCGGAGCTGTCGAACAGCGATGCAAACGAACGGGGCGCGGATGCCATGGGGTGTCTGCGCCCTGCGCTATGATGGAGGCTATGGATACTCAGACCCCAACATATTCCGATGATGAGTTGACCGCAGCGCTTGCCGAGCACCTGGCGTCGCTCGATCGTGACGATAGCTATCGCGTGGAGCGTGTACTTAAGCGCTCGCCCGTTGAAACAACCGAGCTTGTGTACTTTGAAGGAACCGGCGGTGGTTCGCTCGGCCCCTTTGTCCGTAAACGCATCGATGCTTCGGCTCAAATCGGCGGGGCATACGGGCGTTTGTTTGCCGCTCAGCGGGCAGGCAGGCGTTTTGAGCACCTGCCCAGAATCGTCGATTGTCGTCGTGTGGGCGACGAGCTCAACGTGGTTATGGAATACATCGAAGGGGAGACGCTCAGGGCGCTGGTGTACCGTCTGGGGGCCACCCCCGATTATGCGCGTGAATTGTATCCTGCCCTATGCGATGCCGTGGGCGGGCTCCACGCCGGTTTTGCAATGGCGGGGGAGACGTCGGCGCCGGTGATCCATCGCGACCTCAAGCCGTCGAATATCATCGTGACAGGTGCCAACTATACGCCTGATGACGGCCTGACGTTTTCATCGCTGGTGATTATCGACTTGGGGATCGCGCGCGTATGGCGCGATGGCGCCGATGCCGACACCGTCAAGTTTGGCACGCGACCCTATGCGCCGCCCGAGCAGTATGGGTTTGGGCAGACGAGTGTGCGCAGCGACGTCTACGCACTTGGCGCCCTGTTGTTCTTCTGCTTGACGGGAGTCGACCCTAAACCAGGGCTCGACATGCGCGAGCAATGCGAGGCGCGTGGCATTCCCACCCCACTTGCCGATGCCGTCTGCATGTCGATGGCGCTCGACCCGGCCAAGCGTTTTGCGAGCGCGGAAGCGTTGGGACGGGCGACGCGCGCGGCATACGATCTAAGTCGCCCCGTGCGGCCTCCTGCGCCTGCGCCTGTCCGTACTCCGGCCTCGGAGACGGTGTTGACGCCCCAAGGGCTCCAGAACCCCACAGGGCTTCCTAGGCCTGCCGCCTCCGCTGCATGCGGTCTGCTCTCTCGCGTTCCGGAGTCTCTGGGGCGTATTTGGAATACGCTCGTCTGCTTCTCGCTGCTTGTGTTCTTTGCCGGAAGTCACTTTGCCGTCTTTCACCCCACGGGAGCAAACCAAAGCTACCCGACGTGGCTTCTCATAATCGAGTATTTTTTCTTTGTCGATGGCCTTATGGTGCTTATGCATTTTGCGCTGCTCGATAAGCGCCGTCTTCGTCGGCGATTCGCACTGCTCGACAGCTATCGCGGCAAGAAACTCGCGAAACTCTGGCTCAAGGCATTGAGTGTGCTGCTCCTATGCATGATCGTCATAGTCGCGGTTGCCAATGCGACCGGCGTCGTCGATACCTCCGCTACCTAAAAGAAAAGGGCCCCGTTGGGGCCCTTTGCAGTTGCACTTAGATGCGGTTCATCTGAGCGGCGACTTTGTTGTACCAGTCCTGCCACGTGGGCGGGCAGTACTTTTTGGCCGCAGCCGGGGTAAGGGTGGAGCCGTAGTTGGCGCCCAGATAGGCAACGTGAGCGGAGATGCCCTCGCTCCAGCTGCCAAAGCTGCGCCAACCGCCGCCACGTGCACTCCAGCCCCAGGCGTTATAAGAATTGGCGCAATAAGCACCCTTGGTGCTCTCGATGCAGGCGATGGCGGGGGACCAACGGGGGTCGACAACGGTATTCCAAGCGGCGACGGCAAAGTTGTAGCCCTGGCCTGCCATGGGGGAGCCGGCGAGATAATTGTCGATGCGGCTCGTCCACTCATTAATGAACGAATCGTAATCGGAACTACCGGTATTGGAGTTGTTCACCGTGGTGTCGATGGTGGTGTTGGTGTTGGTGGCCTGGCTGCTGGAATTGCTGCCGCTTACGCCCTCGCCCGAGAGCTTCTCGGCGGCAGCGGCCTTATCGGCCTCAAGCTTGGCAAGCTCGGCGGCATTTTCCTGCTCGGCTTTTGCCTGTGCCTCGCTGCGGAGCTGCTGGGCCTGCGCCAGCGCATCCTCGGCGTTTTTCTGCTCTGCCTCAAGCTGTGACTTGGCCTGCTGGAGCTCGGCCTTGTTCTGCTCAAGTTCGGTTTGCATGTTATTGAGCTCTTCGATCTCGTCGACGCTCGAGCTCGTGATCTGGTTGGTGTATTTGCAGGTCGTGATGAACTCACCCAGGCTCTGCGCGTTGACCAGGAAGCTCACGATGGGATTGGTGCCCTTCTGATACTTGTACAGATCGCGCATGGCAGAGCTTGCCTTGGCCTGCTGCTCGGGAAGCTTAGCCTCGATTTCCTCGATGCTCGCCTCATTGGAGTCAATCTGCTTTTGCAGGTCATCGAGTTTGGTGCGGGCGTCGTTGTAGGCGCTCGTGGCGGCTTCGATCTTCTGCTGGGCTGCGGAAAGCTGGTCCTGCGTTGCCTGCGAGGCGGCATACGCCGCAACGGGGGAGAGCATCGGCGTGGCCGTCAGCGCAACGGCGAGCGCGGCGCTCGTGATGATACGAGCCGGCTTCGACGCAATGAGCGCTGCGGTGCGATGATTCGAATTCTGCATCCAGTCCCTCTGCAATCAATCGTAGGTTATGGTTCGAACGGTATTCTACTACTGCTTTCGACCTCAACTTGAACCTTAAAGGTTCCAAAGGGTCAAGTTGAACTTGAGGCTTTGGCTTTGACCTGCAGTTATGATGAATTGTTGAGAAACCATAGAGTTCAACTTTAACGTTACGGGGGCCTGTTTGAGAGGGGTTTGGGGCTGTAAAAGCTATCTCAACGTGGGGTTTTACAACTACAGCGTGCCCTCCTGGCGAGCCTGCTCAATCTCTTCGAGCGCCTCGGCGGGGGTGAACGAACAGGTGCCGTCGCCGAGTTTGACTACCTGGATATCGTCGCCGATATGGACCTCTCCGCCCTTTAGTACCACGCCGAAAACGCCCTCGTGGGGAAAGATGCAGTCGCCGGCTAGATAGTAGATGGCACAGCGTGTGTGGCAGACCTTGCCGATCTGACTGATTTCGACAAGCACCTCGCTGCCAAGCTTGAGCTGCGTGCCCAAGGGGAGCGAGAGCAGGTTGATGCCCCGGGTTGTGAAGTTCTCTCCAAAGTCACCCTCGTGTACGTCGAGCCCGCGTGCCTGCGCCGTCTGGATGGACTCCGCGGCTAAAAAAGAGACCTGGCGGTGCCAATGTCCGGCGTGCGCATCGGTAGCGAGGCCAAATTGCTCGATGACGGTGTCGCGTCCATCGGCGACGGGCGACTTGCGAGTGCCTTTGTGCTCCGACGTGTTGATTGAGACGATACGAGCAGGCCCGTTGTAAGCATCGTTTGCGGTGCGTAGGGGAGCTGCCGTCCGGGCACGATCCGCAAGTTCGCGCTTGGCGGCGTCAATGATGGGGTTGTTGATCGGATGAGCCTGGGGCACGGTGCACCTTTCGACGGGGCGGGCAACATGTTGAATCCTACAACAACGGTAGGTTCATTGCCCATTGTCATACAACGGTGAGCGCCGTCTTCGTGCTGGACGATTACGTCGATTGCCATAGATACGGTGGAGCTTTGGGCGCCGGCGGCTTGGCACGCTAGAATAAATCAGTTGCGCAAAGACCGCCCATTGTGTGGGCAGTTCATGATAGGAAGTTTCCATGGCATTGCAATTTACAGAGCGCGAGTTCATTCCCGTGCTGCTCGGTGGCGACATCAACGCCTATTCGGTGGCGCGCGCCTTCTACGAGGAGTACCAGGTCAAGAGTCTGGTCTTTGGCAAGTATCAGACGGGTCCCGCGTACCGCAGCCAGATTATCGACTACACGCCCAACGTGGATATCGACACCATGCCCGTGATGCTCAAAACCGTCAACGGCATTGCCCAAGCGCATGCCGACAAGACGATTGTCCTTGTGGGCTGTGGCGACAACTATGTTGCCCTCGTGGCTCAGGCCAAGGATGCTCATGAGCTGGCGGACAACATCGTCGCTCCCTACGCGCCCTACAGCATGCTCGAGCAGTGCCAGAAGAAGGAGATCTTCTACGAGCTGTGCGAGAAACATGGCGTGCCCTATCCGCACACGTTTACCTTTACCAAGGCGATGCTCAATGCCCAGGGTGAGGCGCCTGCCGAAGTGCTCGACCAGATCGATTTTCCTTACCCGATGATTCTGAAGCCTTCTGACGGCATCATGTGGTGGCAGCACGAGTTTGAGGGCCAGAAGAAGGCCTATGAGATTGCCGACCGCGCCGAGCTGGAACAGGTCATTCGCGATTCGTATGCCAGCGGCTACACCGACGACCTGATCTTGCAGGATCGCGTGCCCGGCAACGACGAGTACATGCGCGTGCTCACCAGTTATTCCGACCGCAACGGCAAGGTGCGCATGATGTGCCTGGGCCATGTGCTGCTCGAGGAGCATCAGCCTCACGGCGTCGGCAACCACGCCTGTATCATCACCGAGCCCAATGACGAGCTCATGGGCGGCGTGCGCAAGCTACTCGAGGACCTTCACTTTGTGGGCTATTCCAACTTTGACGTTAAGTACGACGAGCGCGACGGCTCGTTTAAGTTCTTCGATTTCAACACGCGCCAGGGCCGCAGCAACTACTATGTTACTAACAGTGGCTTTAACGTTGCCAAGTATGTGGTGGACGAGTATGTGTTCAACCGCCCGTTTGAGCCGGAGTTTGTGACGGCGCAGGACGAGGCGCTGTGGATGGTCGTCCCCATGGGCGTCGTCGACAAGTACGTCAAGGATCCCGAGCTGCGTGCTAAGGTGCATCGCCTGGACAAGGAAGGCAAGGGCGCCGACCCTTCGTTTATGAAGGGCGACTTTGTCATTAACCGCTGGCTGCGCATGTGGCACACCAAGTTGCGCCACTTTAAGCTGTTCAAGACGTATTACAAGTAGATGAGTGCGGCGCCCGTCCGGTTTGCATCGGGCGGGCGCGGGTATGATACGCGCAATTGCGCAAGCGTCACCAAGGAGGCGGCGATGGAAAAGCTGGGAGTTATCGGCGGCATGGGCGCCGAGGCCACGTCGTATTACTACGACCAGGTGGTGCGTCATACGGCTGCTGCCTGCGATCAAGAACATATCGACATGGTGGTGCTCTCCAAGTCGACCATGCCCGACCGCACGCTGGCCATTAAGACCGGCGAGCATGCCAAGCTGCTGGCGACCATGAAAGAGTGTGCCCAGGCACTCGAGTCGCTGGGCTGTGCGCACATTGCCATTCCCTGCAACACGTCACACTACTTCTACGACCAGATCCAGTCGTTTACCACAGTGCCGATTATCCACATGCCACGCGAGTCGGTTCGCTATGCCCTTGCGGGTGCGGTGATGGGGGAGTGCGAGTTCGACCCCAACCTGAGTATGCCGGCCGAGCCGGTGCACAAGATCGGCATCATGGGAACCGACGGAACCGTGGGCGCGGGCGTCTACGGCCGCGAATGCGAGGCTGCGGGTGTTGAGGTCGTCTATCCCAGCGAGAAACGTCAGAACGATGTGATGTCGCTTATCTACGATGATGTGAAGGCCGGACGTGAGCCCGATATGGATAAGTTCGACCGCGTGATGTGGGAGTTCGCCCGTAGCGGCTGCGACCGCGTCATTCTGGCCTGCACCGAGCTATCGGTGCTACAGAAGTACCGAGAGATGCCCGAGATCACCCTCGACGCCATGGATGTC
>ULXA01061543.1_pt1 | contig 12111 bp, 5 predicted proteins | sample 1960861 | NCBI WGS metagenome assembly ULXA01 (sample SAMEA4835827, study PRJEB28245) | human gut metagenome | biome: gut microbiome; material: fecal sample | place: Denmark | collected 2008
AGAAGTACGAAAGCCGCATTGCCGACCTCGCCGTGGAAATGGAACAGTTGGAGGACGGCCTGCGGACGATGGATGCCAAAGCCGAGCAGCACCGGACGATGGAACAGGATGCCGCGCAGATAAAGACCGACCGTGCGCTGACCGGCACACTCATCGAGCGGCTGATCGACCGCATTGAGGTATCCCACGACAAGCAGATCACGGTACGCTATCGCTTCCAGAGCGAGTTTGAAACCTATGCGGAGGTACTGGAACAATGCAGAAATATGTGATCGCCCTCTACATCCGCCTCTCCATCGAGGATTACAAGTACGACAGCCTGAGCATTGAAAACCAGAGTCTCGTCCTCCACGAGTACGCGGCTTCCATGCCGGAAGCTCTGAACGCGGAGATTATGGAGTTCATCGACAACGGGTACAGCGGCACAAATTTTGAGCGTCCGCAAGTCCAGAAGCTCATTGAGCTGGTGCGGGCCAATCAGATCGACTGCATCATCGTCAAGGATTTTTCCCGCTTCGGGCGAAACAGCATTGAAACTGGATACTTCATCGAGCGTGTGCTCCCACTGTTCCATACCCGCTTCATTTCCATCAGCGACGATTTTGACAGCAGCAAATTCAAGGGCGACACCGGCGGCATGGACGTGGCGTTCAAGTACCTCATCAGCGAGTATTACAGCCGAGATATGTCCATTAAAACCAAGAGCGCCAAGTACGCCAAGATGCAGCGCGGCGAGTATCAGAGTAAGATTTGTCCCTACGGCTACCGCAAAAGCGCCGATGGCAGAATGGAGCCTGACCCGGAGGCCGCTGCCATTGTGCAGCTCATCTTCCAGCTTGCCGCCGAGGGCATCAACGCCACCGCCATCACGCGAGAGCTGTTCCGCAGAAACATCCCCACCCCCGGCCAGTACAAAGCGGCGCACGGCAATCACACCCACGATATTTCCCGCTGTCACGGTATTTGGAGTGCGTCCACCATTCTCCGCATTTTGGAGGACGAACGCTACACCGGTGTGTATGTGATCGGCAAGCGGGCAGTTCTCGAAGTAGGCGGCACCAGAAGCCGCCTAAAGGACAGAGGATCATGGTACATCATCCCCGACCATCACCCGGCCATCGTTGAGAAAGCTGTGTTTGATACCGTGCAGGCCAGCCAGCTCCGCTTTTCCCAGCCCAACAAAAAGAAGCGGGACTACCCGCTGAAGGGCAAAGCCTTCTGTGGCTGCTGCGGTCATGCGCTGTCCCGCACCATGCAGAAAACCTCGTATTATTACTGCCGCCATTCCGAGGCGGACGTAGAAAGCCGCTGCCACAAGATGCGTCTGAACGCCGCAGAGCTGGAGCAGGCGGTATTCCTGACGCTGAAAAAGCAGATGGAAGCCGCCGCACCGCTTGCCCCGGACGGTACGCTCCGGGTAGATGCTTCCGTACCGGAACGCACCGAATATGAGCAGCAGATCGAGGCGCTGCAAGACGGTAAGCGCGCCTTGTATGAACGCTATCTCATGGGCGAGATCGACCTGAACACCTACAAGGCGGAAAAGGCCGCGTGTGACGAGCTGCTTTTGAAAACGAAAAATGCCTATGCCGCAGTATTGGCACAGGCGAAGCAGAAGCAGGACGAACAGGCACGGCAGGACAGCCGAAAGGAAGCGTCCAAGGCGATTTTTGATGCGGACGCACTGACCACCGAGCTGGCCGAGCTGCTGATCGACCGGGTACTGGTGTACCCTGACAAGCGCATTGAGATCGCATACAAAATCCAAGACATTTTCGATTGAGGTAACAGACATGAAAGCTGCTTTCTATTGCAGAGTGGACGGACAGGGCTTTGGCTTTGTCCTCCCCGATGAAGCTGACAAGCTCCGCGAGTTTTTCGCCGAGCATCAGGATAAGCCTGCGCTTGAAAATCCATCAAGCGCAAGCTAAAAATTTTTGTCGTGTGCTTGACATACGGGTGACGCAGGTCATGGAAGCGTATCCGTGGCAATCCCGCCCGCTTCAGCACTCTTTGCAGCATATGCAGGACGCTGTCCGGTGACATAGGGCCTCCGGTGGGCGATGGAAATACCCACTCGCTGCTTCCCACCTTGTTTTTCTGTGCCTTTAGAACGTCTATCGCGTCTGCCGACAGCGGCAGCGTGCGGTAGGCGTTTTTCGTTTTCAACGGTGCCTCGACTACTTTGCCGTTTTGCCGGGAAATGGCCCGTTGGATTTTCAGCACACCACGGTCGAGGTCGATGTCCGTCCATTTCAGTCCCAGCAGTTCGCCCCGCCGAAGTCCGGTGGCGAGGTCGAGGTAGTAGAGCTCGTACACGCCGCTGTCCCTGGCCTCCCGGAAGAAGGCGCTGAGTTGGTCGGCGGTCAGCGTTTTCATCTCCTTGTGCTCCACCTTCGGCAAGGCGCAGCCTTGCGTCGGATTGCGGGTTACCAATTTCTGCTCCATGGCGAGGTTGTATGCCGACCCGATCATCTGGTGGATGTTCCGTACCGTTTTGGGAGCCAGACCTTTCGGCTTTTTCTTGGCCTCAATGCGGTCTACTCGGCCACCGTCCAGCAGATGCTTGTAGAACCGCTGCAAGTCCAGAGAGGTTAGGTCTGCCAGCGGGATGCTGCCAATTTGCGGCTTGATGTGGTTTTTCAGAAAGCCTTGCGAGGTTTTGAAGGTCGATGGGCGCAGCTTGATTTTTGCGTAGTTCTCCATCCAGACCTCCAGCCATGTTCCTACGGTGTAGGTTTTGGCCCGCCCATAGTCGATGCCCACATTTTCCTCGATGGCTTTCTTCAGCTTTTCCTTAACCTCCGCTTGCGTCTTGCCGAGGACATTTTTGATGATGGCTTTTCCGGTTTCCGGATCGTGACCGACTGTGTACCGGCCCTCCCAACGGCCATCCTTCCGCTTGCGGATGTTCCCCTCGCCGTTTGCTCGTCTTTTCGGCATAAAATCAGCCTCCTTTGTAACGGTACACAATACCGTAAAAGGTAGAGAAAAGCTATGGGGAAGCCACACTATTATCAGAAAGTTATCAATTCCCAGCCGCCGCTTATCTTTGTTTATGGCGTAGCAAGATTTGAGCTGCTACGGAGACTTCCGCCGACTACAACGGTATAAAGCGTACCGATTTTCTATCAAAGCGCCGCCGCAAACCGTTGTGACACGGGGCTTTGCGGCGACTTTTCTCAAATTTAGCGTCAAACCGTTCTGGGAACCTCGAAAAAAGCGTCAATTTCCAAAACCCGCAAACCCTTGCGGCAGCTCGCACTGCGGGCTGCTGTGAAAAGGCATTGGCGCGAAAAGCGCCAATGCCTTTCTCCTGCCCCGATTTCGGTGCATCGAAAATCGGCCAAAAGCTGTTCAAAATCCCCGGGGGCACTATCATTATCCGTTTTCGCTCCTGCGAGGGCACACAGCGGCTTACGGGGGCAAACACGGGGCCTCTGCGGCCAATGCGGAGGTGCTCGTTTTCCCCATTGCAATATGTCATATCCTGTGCTATAATGCACTCGAACTACATAACGGGACAGCGTGAGCCGGGTTTATCCCGGCGGCGGAATGGGGTGAGAGGCCCCGCGAGACGGTCACTGTGATGCCGGTTTATTCGGCTAAGTCAGGAACGCAATACGCTGCTCCCGGGTCGCTGCCAGTACCGGGGCCAAAGCTGTTATGCGAACGCTTCACCCGGCTGCCTATGGCGGCCGGGTGATTTTTTGCCGAGGCAGTACTGCCTCATGCTTTCCATGGAAAGCATGATAAACTTTCAAGCCGACGGGGCGGGGGAGGACAGCAGACCTTTCCCGTCCTGCTTTCCAGGATTATTTTTGCTCTTTTTCGATCCTTTCTTGTTCCCGGGCCCTGGGCCGTGCTGTGAAGGACACGGCCCGGGGGAGGGAAACCATAGAGAGGAAAGTTGAAAGTGGAAAGAGGAAAGATAGGGTCGCGTGGGGCGGGCGACCGCGAGGGTTGCCCCTACGGGGGGAGAACGGATTGCCACACCAGTGACATCGGTCACTGGCTCGCAATGACAGGTTGCAAGAAGTGCGGTGGGCGACCCTTCCGGCGCTTCGCGCCACCTCCCCTTGCGCAGGGGAGGCTTTGAATGGTGTGTGATCGCTATGGCGTTTACATAAATAAAAAGAAAGAAAGGAAAACACAATGAAAAGAAAGATCATTTCATTGCTGCTGGCGCTTATCATGGCGGTTTCGCTGCTGCCCATGAGCGTGCTGGCGGCGGACCCTGCGGGAAGCGGGGGGAAGGACGATGCGCCTACGGGGTTTTCGTTCTCCATTGTGAGCGGAAAGCAAACTGTGAGCCTAACAACAAAAAAGGTAGGCAGTAAAAACACAGTTTATATACCAGTATCTCTGATGAACAAAACTGCGGTTCTTGATTTTATTATTAAGTCAAATGATGGCAAGCAGTTTTCAGCGGAGTACAGTGAGTTTGACATAGACGCAAAAGAAAAAGAAAACCGTACATCCAAAGAAGCTGAAAATGGAAGCGTGGCGATTAAAGGAAGCTATGCGGAGCAATACAGCTTTTTTAGATATATTTCGGCAGATAAATTCAAATGGACAAAAACCATTACGCTATCCTGCGATGGAGAGGCGGTCGAGTATGATGTAGTTCCGTTTTGCGATTTAACAACGCTGACCGTTGTGGAAACGACTGGCGCGAAAAATACCCGTCCTATGCAACTGTTGGAGGACGGAACATACACTACGACTGTTGTGGCAAAAAGTTCCGTGAAAATCACGGCGGGCGGCGGAATCAAAAATGTAGATACAACTGCAATAGATGGGGCAGGTGCATCTGCTACCAAAACATTTAGCGGAGATAAATCCGTTAGTATCAAGGTGAGCAGCAAGGCCGAGGGAGTGGAAGCGAGGGAGTACACTCTCAATGTGAAGTGCATAGAAAAAGACCATTTCCCGACCTTTATAGGCGGCACAAAGCCTTCGGCTGCCGGTATCAAACTTACGGTGGCACAGGGTGCAAAAGACTTTTATTTGGATTCAAGCGAATACATTGATGCGGAGAGCATCAATGAGAACACGGAATATGAATGGACTCTCCTAACTACAAAAGCCGTAGTAAGCACGAAAGCGACCTGCCCGGTCAATACCGACAATGTGGCCGGGGCGGTTCTGTATACTTGCAAGGTCACCAATATTGTAGACGGCCTTTCCTACTCGGTATCTTACAGATACAATATCAAAATAAGTGCAGAGACTTTGAGTGCGCCTAAGGTTAGCATAACGCCACAGACTATCACCTGCGATTTCGGCAAAGAGGCAAGCCCTGTGAAAGTGGAACTGAAAGATGCTGCATTAGGCGTGAAGTTCCATTACCAGTGGTATAGCAATACAGTCAACGACAATAGTAACGGCAAACTGCTTGAGGGTGAGACGAAGAATAGCTTTGTAGTGCCTACAAATGCAGTCGGCACCATGTGGTATTATTGCGTCGTTTACAAGGCTTTTGATGGCAAGACAAGCCCGACCACAGCAACAGAGTGTGTGCAGGTCACTACGAATCCTTGGAAAACCGACATGAAAGGTGATGGAACCGCTGCAAACCCCTACGAGATTGCTACCGTTGCAGATCTTGAGCACCTGCGGGATTCTGTAAATTCCGGCCTTTCTTTTGAGGGAGTATTTTTCAAGTTTGTTTCCGACATCACCTTGCCGAACGGTTGGACGCCTATCGGCTGTACGGTGGATGGGACCAATAAATTTGACCCCCGGAATCCCAATGAAAAAGATAACCTCCGTGCTTTTTCCGGCACCATCCTGGGCAACAACAAGCTGCTGACCATTCCCAAGGGTGGAAAGCCGCTGTTGGCCTATGTTAAGAACGCCACGGTCAAAGACCTGAACATCTACGGCGAGGAGATCAACGGCTACGGCCTGGTGGATGGGCTCCACGGCGTTGGCTTTACAAGTGAGGACACTTTCGCTATCATCATTGAAAATGTGGCACTGAAATCCGGCACCAAAACCCTCAAATCCGGCTTGATCGGGGCAGAGGTGGATATGGATGTAAACGGCTTTGCCGGAGCCAGCGCCGCCTTTATCACGACCATTCGCAACTGCACCATTGAAAAGAATGTTGTTATTGGTTATGACGGCACTCAGAGCGAGATCGGCGCATTTGCCGGACGATTCCAGGGTATCATTGAAAACTGCGTCAGCCACGCCACCGTCAAGGGTGTGGATTATGTTGGCGGTATCATTGGCTCCCGGGACAACGCTATGGGCCAATGCACGGTCAGCAAGTGCAGCTTTGATGGCACAGTAATCGCCACCGGCAAATTTGCTGGCGGTATTGCAGGCACGATGTATACCGGCGCGGCGGCACCCAACGGCATCAAAACGACCATTGAAGCCTGTGCAGCGTCCGGCACTGTCAAGGGCAATGAAAATGTGGGCGGCATCACCGGCGGCGACATGAAGGTGAACCAGGCGTGGAACAACTACTCCCTCGTAGGTAACACCTTTACAGGAAAAGTCAGCGGCACAAAGAATGTGGGCGGCATTATCGGTTACTATCGAAGCCTGAATATGTGCGATAATATCGCCGGAAACTTCTACCAGACCGATTGCGGTGCCAAGCAGGGCATCGGCGCTGTGGAATATGTGGACACCAGTTGTGAGAGCCACGAAACGAAAAGCGGTACGGTTTATTTTGACACTTCTAAGAGCCTGCCCGATGTTTATGGTGTGACTAAAACCAACCACAACCGCACCGATGATCCTCTGGGCGCGGATGCTGACAAGCTGACCAAGGCGGTAAAGGATGCTTCTACGCCTGTGTGCTACAAGCTGGACATCTCCGGCGACTACAAGACCGCTTACACGGTGGGCGAAAGTCTTGACCTTAGCGGCGCAGTTATCATCGCACACTGGACGATGGGCAAGGCAGATACCATTGTAGATGTCAAGGACATTACTATTACGGGCTTCGACACCAACACCCGGGGCCAGCAGACGCTGACGCTGACCTACGGCGCGGCCAAGACCACCATCACCGTCACCGTGCTGCTGCCCGTGGGCGCGGACATCACCGTGACCTTCTCCCTGCTGGGCGACAGCGTGCATGACGACAAGAGCGGACCCCACACCCTGGCGGACGACAACCTGGAGAAGTGGATCGACAGCGTGAGCGTGACCGTCAGCAACAACGCCACCGTGCTGGATGTTGTGAAGGCCGCTTTGGGCGATAAGTACACCATCTTGAACGAGAGCGGGAACTATATCCAGTCCATCACCCCCAAGGACGGCAAGGAGCTGGGCGAGTTTACCAACGGCAATCTCTCCGGCTGGATGTATACCCTCAACGGCGTACACCCCAACCTGGGCGTGGCGCAGCAGTATCTGAACGGCGGCGATGTGATCGTGTTCCACTATACCGATGACTACACCAGGGAAAATGCGTTTGACCAGCAGAAGTCCGCTGACGAGGTCATCGCCATGATTGCAGCCATCGGCCCCGTGAGCCTGAGCAAGGGCACCGCCATCGGCGACGCCCGCACCGCTTACGACAACCTCACTGCCGATGAAAAGGCGCTGGTCACAAACTATGATAAGCTCCTGGCCGCCGAGGCTGCCTATATCAAGCTGGTGGCCGAGATGGGCAAGAAGCTGGATGAGATTTACAAGACCACCGGCGACTTCATGGGTACTCTGGGCACCCCCATCGTGAACTCCACCGGCGGCGAGTGGATGGTCATCGGCCTGGCCCGCAGCGGCCGCCCCGTGCCCGCCGGGTACTATGACAATGTGGTCGACTATGTGAAGGCCAAGGCTGACGCCAATGAGCGCCTGCACTGGGCGAAGGTCACCGACAACGCCCGGGTGATCCTGGCCCTGACCGCTATCGGCAAGGATGTCACCAATGTGGGCGGACACAACCTGCTGAAGGGTCTGGATAACATGGCCTATGTGCAGACCCAGGGCATCAACGGCCCCATTTTCACCCTCATCGCCCTGGATAGCCACAATTACCCCACTATGGGCGATGTGACCCGGGAGAAGCTGATTCAGGTCATCCTGGATGCCCAGCTCAACGACGGCGGCTGGGATCTCAGTGCGGGCAAGGCCGACCCGGATATGACCGCAATGGCCATCCAGGCCCTGGCACCTTACTACAAGACCAACGAGACCGTGAAGGCTGCTGTGGATAAGGCTCTGGAGGCTCTTTCCGCCCTGCAGCGCAATGACGGCGGCTTTGGCAGCTGGGGCACCGTGAACAGCGAGTCCTGCGCCCAGGTCATCGTGGCCCTCACCGCTTTGGGCATCGACCCCACCGCGGACAGCCGCTTCGTGAAGAACGACCTCACTGTGCTGGATGCTCTTGCCAGCTTCTATGTAACCGGCGGCGGCTTCAAGCATGTTGCCGACAAGGACCGCGACGGCATGGCCACCGAGCAGGGCTACTACGCTCTGGCGGCCTACTACCGCTTCGTAAACGCCCAGACCCGGCTCTATGACATGACCGATGTGACCGTTCAGACCGGCGGCAGCAATACCCCCGCCACCGGCGATACCGGCGTGCTGGTTTGGGTCATCGCCCTGCCCGCGGCGCTTCTCGCCGCTGCCTTCGTCCTCAAGCGTAAGGAGCGGGAGGCGTAAGGTAAAAGCGAAAACCTAAACCGCGAAAGTAAATAAGCCCCCGGGGCCCCTTGCTATGCGGGGGGCCTCGGTTTTTTCTTTGCTTATAGCATATCAAATTTTGTGCTGCCACATAAATATGACTAATACTGTACCCCAAACGCAGAGTCAAGCGAAGTGTAAATATTCTGTCAAGACGAAAGCGTAATACAAGGAGGAAAGCGTTGATATTAAAAACATTTCTATTTGCAAAACGATTTTTGCGAGACCGGCTATTTTATGGATTACTTCGGAACCAGATTCGAGGTCTTGTGCCTTGAAGAGAAATTGAAGATTTCAAATTTTGCATACCTGTTAGACCGACTGAATCAGTAAGGATTTCATCTTACTGTTTATAGCGGATGATATAGCAATAAGTAAGCAAACAGTTTTCCGTATGCTCTACTGGGGCACATGGACATATCCGCTCAAAAGCAAGATTATCATAACACACAGTAATCCAAACATAGTGGTATTAGAGAGTATTGCTTCTAGCTCCACCATTTGATCCGTAACATATTTCCATTCGGTTTCAGTACCCTTATATGCTTCGCCAAGAAATGCTTTCAGTTTGTAATCACAAGATCATCTTTGACCCACTTTTGACCCAGAATAGAATTGGAACGGGCAGGGCTGGACGGAAACAACGGAAGATCTACCCACCAAATAGCGTTAAACAGCGCAAAACGGAGCCGAAATGGCTCCGCTTTTTCTTTGGGACAACCTACGGACCAGAAGGCCGGGGGTTCGAATCCCTCACGGCGTGCCAAGAGAAAAGTGCTTGATTCTTTGTGAATTGAGCACTTTCTTTTGTTTTTGCGGCAAAATATCCTGCCGGGCTACAGACCGGCAGTTCGCAAATCGCTGCTCCGCCGCATTGGCATAAAAGGCGGACTGGCGGCAAGTTATATAAACTTTTGCAAAAGCGGGAGTCCGGCAGACGCCGGGCTCCCGCTTCGCTTGTCGGTCCTTATCGTATTGCGGTGCGCTTTACACAATCAGCATCGCATCGCCGAAGCTGAAGAAATGATAGCGCTCCTTCACCGCCTCCTGATATGCCGCCAGGACGTGCTCCCGGCCCGCCAGGGCGGATACCAGCATAATCAGAGTGGACTCCGGCAGATGGAAGTTGGTAATCAGCCCGTCCAGTACCTTGAACCGATACCCGGGATAGATGAAGATATCCGTCCATCCGGCGCTGGCCGTCATGGTGCCGTCCTCTGCGGCCCAGCTTTCGATGGTGCGGCAGGAGGTGGTGCCCACGCAGATGACCCGGCCGCCGTTTTTCTTGGTCTCATTGATCAGGTCCGCCGTCTCCTGGGGGATCACGCAGTATTCGCTGTGCATTTCGTGGCCCTCGATCTCGTCCTCCTTCACCGGGCGGAAGGTCCCCAGGCCCACATGAAGTGTAACGTATCCCAGCTTTACACCCATTGCGGATACTTGATCCAGCAGCTCCTGGGTGAAGTGCAGGCCCGCCGTGGGGGCGGCTGCGGAGCCGTTGACCTTGGAGTACACCGTCTGATAGCGCTCCTGGTCCTGAAGCTCCTCCTTGATATAGGGGGGCAGGGGCATTTTCCCCAGACGCTCCAGCACCTCCAGGAAAATTCCCTCATAATCGAAGCGCACCAGGCGGTTGCCGCCGGGCAGCTCCTCCACCACCTCCGCCGTCAGCTCCCCGTCGCCGAAGGACAGCTTCGCCCCGGTGCGCATGCGCTTGCCGGGCCGCACCAGGCACTCCCAGGTCTTGTCTCCCCGGTCGATCAGCAGCAGCACCTCGCAGGCCCCGCCGCCGGGCAGCCGGTGGCCCAGCAGCCGGGCCGGAAGCACCCGGGAATTGTTGAGGATCAGGCAGTCGCCGGGCCGGAGATACTCCGGTAGGTCGTAAAAATGCCGGTGCTGCCATGCGCCGGTATTTTTGTCCAGCACCAGCAGCCGGGAGGCGTCCCGCTGGGGGATGGGCGCCTGGGCAATCAGCTCCGGCGGTAATTCATAGTTAAAGTCGCTTGTTTTCATATCCATCGTCCTGTTTCCGGTAAATTGTGCCAGCGGCACTGTCAAACAAACAGTATAGTATATTTTCACCGTTACGGCAACTGTTTTCCGAAAAAAGAGAGGACGATGCCGGGATGCGGTCAGTCTGCGGACTGCATAGCCTGCACACCCTGTAAAATCGTAATGATCTGCTGGGCTTGCGGGTGGCTGGGCGAATACAGGCCGTAGTAGGACAGGGTGAAGGGATAGGACCCGTCCGCCAGCGTCGCGTCTGTGGGCCGCACGCCGTCCACGGAGATCACCGACCCGTTGATTCCCGCCTCACCGAATAGCCAGTTATAGTGCAGGGGGAACAGCGGCGATCCCACCCGCCCGGTCTCAACAGTGGCCCTTACAGGGTTGTCCCATGTCCCCCTCGTGAGGATATCCGGCGCGTCGGCGGTGAAGCCGAACTGCATCGACATCAGCTGCCAGAGGGGGTCCTGGGCATCGCTGGCATAGCCATAGGCGGGAATCAGCGGCTGAGTCTGTGCCTCATCCCAGAAAAGGGGAGCGGTGCCGGCGTATATGCCGCGGAGGGTCTCCGAGGACAGGTTATAGTCCGCATCCTCCTGCCCGATGTTGCCGTGGACAAAGATCACGGCGTCCTTGAGCAGGGGCATGGACTCGTAGCCGCCCAGCAGCTGCAGGGCCTTCTGATCGGGGGCGCACACGGCGGCGTCATAGTTCCCCAGCTTCAGCTCCTGGGCGATGTCCCGGGGGTCCACCGAGAAGATCACGTTGTCCGGATCCGTGTCCCCGAACAGGGCCTGCCCCTCCTCCGAATAAAACCAGTTGTAGACGGCGGAACGGGCCGGTTCGCTGTCCACGGCGATCTTCAGCGCCGGAGCAGGCTGGGGTTCCTCCTGCTGGGGCGGGTCCTGTTCCTGCTGGGCGGGCTTCTGGCCGCAGGAAACTGCGGCAGTCACCACCAAGGCGCAAAGAATCAGGGCGCAGAGCATTTTCGGCAGTCTTTTCATCTGATACCTCCGTTTATGTCCGGTTGGATGGGATGAGCCATGCAGGCCGTCAGAACGGAAAATATTTCCGCATGAAAGCATTATATTTTGTCTATTCTGATGACCTGCATCTATCATAGCATACACATTGTCAATCGTCAAGCTATATATATAGAAATTATCTGTATTTCGGATACTGCATTCTTCGTATTCCCCGGGAAATTCCCCGGTTGCAAAAACCCGCGCATTGCGGTACAATATCCGGGAATATACAGCGGCACAGCCGCATGGAGGATCATATGATCGTTATTATCCAAAAAGACACCCAGGAGCCTGCGCTGCGGCAGCTGGCGGTGCGCCTGATGAATCAGGGGGTGCGGATCGGCCGGACCCCGGGCCGGGACGCCGATGTGCTGACCCTGGTGGGAGACACCTGGCGGCTGGACCCGGAGGGCCTGGCGGCCCT
>ULXA01019981.1_pt1 | contig 11960 bp, 9 predicted proteins | sample 1960861 | NCBI WGS metagenome assembly ULXA01 (sample SAMEA4835827, study PRJEB28245) | human gut metagenome | biome: gut microbiome; material: fecal sample | place: Denmark | collected 2008
GTAACAAAAGAACTCTACCTCCCGATACCAATTTTTCTTTGTCCATTATAAAACCATATCTATAACGCTCTAAACTCACTTCGTTCAAACAGTAGAGCTAAATTCATAGATATGGTTTTATAATTTCCAATAGCTTTCAGCTACCGAAAAATTTGCTAACGTGAGGAATATTCGGTTATTATTTTTATTAATAAATAATTTGTTATTTTTTCCGCATTAAAAAAAAATCCTCATAATATAAATCTTATATTATAAATATAAAATCTACACTATGAGGATAATTTTCTATAACTCCAAATATTTCCCGCATTTTAGCATCTTTTTATGGTAGCCATCGGCTATTGGCAAAGATAAAAATATGGCTACGTCTTTAGTTCTACTGTTTGAGTCTTGCGAGTTTAGAACGTTGTTGACATATTTTTATCTTTGCCAAAGTAAAAAGTGCGTGAGCAGGTGGTTTTCTTTTTGGTTCATTTTTCTTTTACACAAAAGAAAAACGAACACATATATATTATTTATCTAATTTTTCGATAACACCTTTAATCAATTTTACATGAGGAACTAATGTTTTTAATTCCAATCTTTCATTTGGGCTATGAATATCGATATTGTTTGGTCCAATAGAAATTATATCCAAGTTTGGATTTTTAGCATAGAAATAGCTACATTCAAGACCTGCATGAATGGATTTTGCTTTCATATCATAGCCATTTTGTTCTTTGAAAGTTTCTAATACTACATGTTTTAATTGGCTATCTGGATTTGCTGGCCAGCCTGGAGCAGGTTCTCCACTTACCACACGGATGCCACAGCGTTTGCCCAATTGAACATAAATATTTGCAATTTCTTTAGTCAAAGCATCTACTGCACTTCTTGGGAATACAGAGATTTCCACTGAATTTTCTTTAGTAACTACAGGACCGATGTTAGCAGATAATTCCACTAAGCCTTCTTCTGCTTGAGACATCTTGAGTACGCCAGTCATGCTCAAATTGATGAAGTCCACAATACTGCTTGCATCTTCTTCAGACATCACACGTTCTGGAAGCTCACAAGGAACACAAGTAACTGTGAAATTCTTTTCTACATTGCCATAAGCAGCTTTTAAATAATCTGTGATTTTTGCCACTACTACATCAAAAACTTTCACATTGGAAAGTGGAGAAGTGAATACAAATTCCGCTTCAGATGGAATTACATTTCTTGCTTTTAAACTAGTAATGCTTGCAAGTTCAATTTCAGTTTTTTTAGTGATGCTATTGATAGCTTGAGCGATGACTTTTACAGCATTAGCATAACCACAATTAATAGCTTCACCAGAATGACCGCCATGTAAATCTTTGACTACAAATTTATAAGCAGAACGATGTTCTGGTTTATGCCATGTAACGCGACGTTCAGCATCGATATTCACGCTACCTGCACTAGACAAAGTAAGCATATCAAAAGCTTCAGAATCGCAGTTTATGAGATATTTTGCATCTAATAAATATTTAGAATCTAACTCTTTCGCTCCAGTCATTCCCTGTTCTTCGTCTACAGTGAAAATAGCACGAATAGGGCCATGATTGAAATCCTGCTGTAATAAATACATAGCTGCTGCTACACCGATACCATCATCAGCACCAAGGCTAGTACCATCAGCACGTAAAAATTCACCATCATTGATGATTTTAATAGGGCTTGTGAGTGGATCATATTCTACCCCTTCAGCTGCTACGCATACCATATCCATATGACCTTGAACAATTACGCGTGGCCAATCTTCACAGCCTTTTGCTGCTTCTTTATCAATGATTAAATTAAATTTTTCATCTTGAATTACTTTACAGCCAAAAGATAATGCACGTTCTTTCAAAAAATTACTTACCGCTTCTTCATGATTTGATTTACGTGGAATAGCTGCCAAATTGCTAAATTCAGCTAATACGCCATCCATAATTTCTTTATCAGTTAAAGACATAAGCTACACCTCAATCTTGATAATATATTATACATTATTATAACATAGAATATATTTATTTTTACTGTATATTAGATAAAAAAAGAAGTTAGGCAAGCCTAACTTCTTTTTTTCTAGTATTTATAAGTTATTTAATAAGCTAAAAAAATGTCCAAGGAATATCTTTATTAAATCAAGATATTCCTTGTTGTGTATAAAGATATTTCTTTCATCATATAGTATATTATTCTATTTAGATAATATATTTATTATAATGAAGGAAATTTATCATGCTTCATCATCTGTGATGGCTTTATCGCCCATTGTACCTGTACGAATACGCATAGCGTTTTCTACATCGTATACAAAGATTTTACCATCACCTATATGACCTGTCTGTAAGGCTTTACGAGCTGTTTCTAAAACTAATTCAACAGGCACCGCACAAATAATTGTTTCAACCTTTACTTTTGGTACAAGATTTACGCTATATTGTTTGCCACGATATACTTCAGTATGACCTTTTTGTAAACCACAGCCATATACCTGACTTACAGTCATACCTTGTACACCTATTTTATTTAAGGCTTCTTTCAATTCTTCCAATTTACTAGCACGAGTTATTATTTCTACTTTTGTTATTTTTCGCATAAAATCTACCCCTTACTAATGAAAATTCTTTTTCTTATAATAATACCACTAAAACCTTAAAAATTTTACTTATTATTTTAAATCAACAGGTTTTGTAAAATTTTCACTAGCAAATGCTTCTGCTTCACTGGAAAGCAAAGTATTCGCACTCATGATGGACTGATTGTATGCACGTTCACCATGTTCGGAGATATCGATACCGGAGATTTCTTCGTTTTCGCTTGCACGAACCTGCATAAAGCAGCTAACAATTTTGAATAAGATATAAGAACCTACAATAGCGAGTACATAAGCTACTACTATAGAGATTAATTGAGCGATTAATGTATCAGCACTGCCATAGAATAAACCATCTGCACCTGCTGGGTTGATATCTGTAGAGCACCATAAACCAGTAGCGATAGCACCCCATGTACCACCAACGCCATGAACACCGAAAGCATCTAAAGAATCATCATAACCGAATTTTTCTTTTACTACAGCTACAGCGAAGTAACAAACAACGCCACCGATTAAACCAATGATAACAGCTGGAAGTGGAGCAACGAAGCCTGCTGCTGGAGTAATAGCTACAAGACCAGCTACGCAACCAGAAGCTGCACCTAAGATAGTAGGTTTGCCATGATGCATCCATTCACATGCTACCCAAGATACAGTAGCCATAGCTGCTGCTGCCTGTGTAGTAACGAATGCATTTGCTGCTAAACCGTTGGCACCAAGTGCAGAACCTGCATTGAAACCGAACCAACCAAACCATAAAAGAGCTGCACCAAGTACAGTCATTGGTAAATGATGTGGAAGCATTGGAACTTTGCCATAACCATGACGTTTACCAAGTAAGATACAAATTGTAAGACCAGATACACCAGATAAAATATGAATTACTAAACCACCGGCAAAGTCTAAAGCACCGAGTTTTGCTAAGAAACCGCCGCCCCAAACCCAATGAGCCATAGGGTTATAAATGAAGATTGCCCATAATAAGATAAATACTACGAAAGCACCGAATTTCATTCTTTCTGCAAAAGCACCAGTAATGAGTGCAGGTGTGATAACAGCAAACATACACTGAAAAGCTACGAAAGCAAGTTCAGGAATAGTACCATTTTCCATTACCTGTAAGCCAACACCAGTTAAACCAACTTTGTCTAAGCTACCGATAAATCCACCAATATCACTGCCAAAAGTCATTGCATAACCAATAATAACCCATTCTACAGAAATCATTGCTACAATGAAGAAACTGTGCATTATGGTACTCAATACGTTTTTACTTCTTACCATACCACCATAGAAAAATGCAAGACCTGGTGTCATGAGGAATACAAGTGCTGCACTAATTAAAACCCATGCTGTATCACCTGTATCGATTGCTGCTGCAGTATCATCAGCAGCGAAAACCATAGACGCCATCAATGCCATGAATATAGCAGTCATAGACAATATAGATGCCAATCTTTTCATAAACTACACCCTTTCTTCATCGCAAAATAAGCCAAAAATGTATAATAATTGCTGAAAAGTAAAAAACGCCTTGTCAAAGGATATACTATTTCGTATATCTTTTAACAAGACGTCTTTGTCTTATTTTGCTATTAAATTATTATTACAAGATAATATCAACGAATTTATTTTTTTCTTTTGATGTACATCCTCGTCGATGTTTTTTATTATATGACTGGACACTACATTTGTCAATTAAAAATCAAAAAAAATTTTGTATACAATCTCAAAATCAATTTTGCCTATTATTTTATCTTCTTTTATTATTTTGCTTTTATTTGTATTATTTGTAGTATACAAATTTACATATGTACATAATTTGTTTATCATGATAAAATATTAACCATATAATTATAATTAAAAATAAAAAACTAAATAGGAGGGTTTTTATGTCTGATAATATATCTATTATTATCGCTTTTTTACTGTATTTGCTGTTTATGATGGCAATCGGCGTTTATTTTTATTATCGCACTCATAATATGTCAGATTATATCTTAGGTGGCAGAAAATTAGGTGCTTGGGTAACTTCGATGAGTGCTGAAGCCTCTGATATGAGTGGTTGGATGCTCATGGGTCTTCCTGGATTTGCCTATCTTGCAGGTTTAAATGCTGGCTGGATTGCCATAGGTCTTGCTCTTGGCACATGGGCAAATTGGCAGTTTGTCGCTCGTCGCTTGCGTAAATACACCGAGCTTGCCAACAATTCGCTCACCCTACCAGATTTTTTACAAAATCGCTACCATGATAAAAGTCCTTTAATTCGTGTAGTCATGGCCATATTTATTTTGATTTTCTTCATTATCTACACTTCATCTGGTTTTGTAGCTGGCGGAAAATTATTCAATACAATCTTTGGCATTCCTTATGAATATGCACTTTGTCTGGGAGCTTTTGTTATCGTCTTTTATACTTTTGTAGGGGGATTTTTAGCAGTTTGTTGGACTGATTTCATTCAAGGGGTAATGATGTTTTTTGCTATTTTAATCGTACCTATTGCCGCTTCTTTTACACTAGGAGGTTTTGCTGATACATATACTGCTATCAATATCACTAATCCTGAATTTTTCAATCCACTAACTAAACCTGATGGTTCTTATACTACTGTATTAGAATTAATTTCTCTACTCGCTTGGGGACTTGGCTATTTTGGTCAACCACATATTTTAGTGCGTTTCATGGCCATCACCTCTTCTGGCGAATTAAAAAAAGCTACTCGCATCGCTATGACATGGGTAGTAATCTCGCTAACTGCTGCTGTATGTGTTGGTATGGTCGGTAGTGTTTATTTAACAACTCCACTCAATGGAGCGAATTCTGAAACAGTCTTTCTCGTTATGACTGATCATTTATTTAGTCCATTCTGGGCTGGTATCATCCTCTCTGCCGTACTTGCAGCTATCATGAGTACAGCTTCTGCTCAATTATTAGTAGGTGCTTCCGCTGTAGCTCAAGATTTATACAAACAATTCATTCACAAAGATATCAATCCTCGTGAATTAGTGCTTGTCACTCGTCTATCCGTCATCGGTATCGCTTTGATAGCTATAGCTCTTGGACTTGATCCTAACAACTCCATTTTAAATATCGTTGCTTACGCTTGGGCAGGCTTTGGTGCTACTTTTGGCCCTGCTTTATTATTCTCTCTCTTCTGGCGTCGCACTACAAGAAATGGCATCTTAGCAGGTATGATCGTCGGTGGTATCACTGTTCTTATCTGGAAACAAATCACTCAAATGGATATCGCCACTGTATATCCAATCCTCCAGCTCTATGAAATCGTTCCTGGCTTCATCTTATCTTCTTTAGCTATCATCATCGGTAGTAAACTCGATAAAGTACCAGCCAAAGAAATCACAGATACTTTTGACTCCGTAAAACACAGTAATATCTAATTATTTGTTCATTTCTTTGATGACAGAGAGTTGTTCATTTCTTTGATGGCAAAGAAACGAAGCAAAGAAACCACCGCAGATAAAATTTTAGCTTTGAAAAAAATTATCACTTCATACAACGCTTAGAAACTCGCTACGCTCAGACATTCAGACTAAAACCGTATTCAGTGATAATTTTTTTCAATAACTTCCGGTTACCACTAAAATTTTATAATGCGGAAAAATATAATACCAAATATTTCCCGCATTTCAGCTTTTTTTACGGTAGCCATAGGCTATTGGTAAAGATAAAAATATGGCTACGGTTTTAGTTCTACTGTTTGAGCCAAGCGAGTTTAGAACGTTGTTGACATATTTTTATCTTTACCAAAGTAAAAAACGCGTGAGCGGGTAGTTTTCTTTTTGGTTCGTTTTTCTTTTATATAAAAGAAAAATGAACATAAAAAGCCGTTTTCTAAGTTATTATCATTTAACCTAGAAAAACGGCTTTTTATTTTAAAATTTTTATTAAATTATAGATAGAATAAGTATAAGTAAATGCTACTTATGATAATAGATAAAATCATAATTGGGAAAGCTACTATAAAGTATTTACCAAAGGAGATTTTTTCTCCATGGATTGCTGCCATACTTGCTACTACTACGTTGGCACTTGCACCTATTAGCGTTCCATTTCCACCTAGACATGCACCTAAGGATAATGCCCACCATAATGGTTCAAGATTTGTCATTCCCATTGCACCCATATCTTTGATCATCGGTATGAGTGTTGCTACAAATGGTATATTATCTATAAATGCAGAAGCTATTGCACTTAGCCATAAAATAAGCATTGTTGTGCTTGTTAAATCTCCTGCTGTTACTTCTAATACTTTTTGTGCTAATAATTTTATTACTCCTGTTTCTACTAAGCCACCTACTAAGATGAATAATCCGGCAAAGAAGAATATTGCAAGCCATTCTATATGACTTAATACATTGGCAATTTTCTTTTCATATCTAGCTATACTTATGAGCATCAATATACATGCACCAGTTAATGCTACTGTTGCTGATTCTAAATGCAATTGTGAATGCATTGTAAATGTAATGATGATCAAAACTAGTACTACTAAACATTTTTTGAGCAATGTCGCATCTTTTATTTCTTTGCGTTCGTCCATTGCCATTACTTTTGCTCTTAATTCATCTGTTGTAACTAATTGTTTACGATAAAGGAATAATAATATCGCAATTGTAATAATAAAAGTAACTATACATACACCAGACAAATTAACTAAGAATGCCATAAAGTCCATTTCTGGTACGGCACTACCAATCATGATATTTGGTGGGTCACCGATAAGTGTTGATGTACCACCAATATTAGAAGCTAAAATTTGAGCTACTAAAAATGGTTTTACTGGTACATTTAATTGCCTCGTAATACTGAAAGTAAGTGGCACTGTCAATAATACTGTTGTTACATTATCCAAAAAGGCGGAGCATATTGCTGTTAAAAAAGATAATGCTACTAATAATTTTAAAGGCTGTGCTTTTACTTTTTTGGCTGCCCAAACAGCTAAATAATTAAATAAACCAGTCTCACCTGTGATATTTACGACTACCATCATACCTGCTAAAAGACCGATAGTATTAAAGTCGATATGGTGAATAGCCATATCTTGAGTCAAGATACCACATACAATCATGAGCATTGCACCAGTTAGGGCAATTACAGTTCGGTGAATTTTCTCCGATACGATGAACACATACACTACCATGAAGATGGCTAGTGCAATCCAAGCTGTTGAATCCATGAATAAACCTCACTTTATTTTTTATTTTCCCTTTTTATTATCTCTATCTATATTAAATAAATAATTTACAATTAATTATTAACCTTTTTTAGCAACTTTAGACCATGTATCGCGAAGACCTACTACACGATTGAATACTAGATTATCCATTGTGCTATCTTTATCCACGCAGAAATATCCCTGACGTAAGAACTGGAATTTTGTACCAGGTGCTGCCCATTTTACACTTGGTTCTACCTTACAATTATTTAATACTACTAAAGAATCCGGATTTAGAGAAGCGATGAAATCTCCATTTACAGAGCCTTCTTCATCTTTTAATAAATAATCATAGAGGCGAACTTGTGCATCTAATGCTGTAGCAGCATTTACCCAATGAATAGTACCTTTGATTTTGCGTCCTGCTGTCTTACCACCAGTTTTAGAATCTGGATCATAGGAACAATGAAGTTCTACGATATTGCCCTGTTCGTCTTTTATGACTTCTTCACATTTAATGATATAAGCATTTTTCAAACGAACTTCGCCTTCTGGTTTCAAGCGGAAGAATTTCTTTGGTGCTTCTTCCATGAAGTCTTCACGTTCAATGTAGATTTCACGGCTAAATGGCATATAATGTTTAGCATCTGTAGTTGGTAAATTTTCACAAGCAAGCATTTCTGTTTTACCTTCAGGATAATTTGTGATCACTACTTTGATAGGATCAAGCACTGCCATGACACGATTTGCATGAGCGTTTAAATCTTCACGCACGCAATGTTCAAGCATAGCTACATCTACTAAGCTATTAGCTTTGGCTACACCAATGCGTTCACAAAAATCGCGAATCGCAGCTGCTGTATAACCACGACGGCGAAGACCAGAGATAGTAGGCATACGTGGATCATCCCAACCAGATACATAACCGCCTTCTACTAATTGACGAAGTTTACGTTTACTCATAACCATTTTAGTGATATTCAAACGAGCAAACTCAATCTGACGAGGACGAGTATTTACATCAAAGCCAAGACTGTCTAAAAGCCAATCGTAAAGTGGACGATGATCTTCAAATTCCAATGTACAGATAGAATGTGTAATACCTTCGATAGCATCGGATAATGGATGAGCAAAGTCATACATTGGATAGATGCACCATGTATCACCTGTACGATGATGAGTGATATGTGCTATACGATAGATAACTGGATCACGCATAGTGATATTAGGTGAAGCCATGTCGATTTTAGCACGTAAAACTTTTTCACCATCAGCAAATTCACCATTTTTCATGCGTGTAAATAAATCTAAATTTTCTTCTACACTGCGGTTGCGATATGGAGATTCTTTACCTGGTTCAGTCAAATTACCACGATATTGACGGATTTCATCTGCTGTCAAATCATCTACATAAGCCTTGCCTCTTTTGATTAATTCTATAGCATAATCATAGAGTTTACCAAAATAATCAGAAGCATAGTATTTTCTATCTTTCCATGAAAAACCTAACCATTTTACATCTTCTTGGATAGAATCTACATATTCTACATCTTCTTTTATTGGATTAGTATCGTCAAAGCGAAGGTTACAAAGACCATTATATTTTTGAGCTGTACCAAAATTTAAGCATATGGATTTTGCATGTCCAATATGTAAATATCCATTTGGTTCTGGAGGAAAACGTGTATGTATTCCTTCAGTGTATTTTCCCTCTCTTAAATCTTCATCAATAGCGTTATGCACAAAATTGGAAGCCATTAATTCTGCCATTATTTTTTCCCCTTCTTTTTTCAAATTATAATTTATCTTATATGATATCATGATAAACTATTATTTGTCAGCTTTAACCTTGCCAAACATCTTTTGTTTGTAGTTTTTCTTGAATATAATTACGCAAACGGTTAATGCCTTGCATCATCTTTTCATCTTGAACTAAATTATTAATTATATCTTCGATATAATTTTGCTCTACAATCTGCTGTAAAGACCATGCAAAATACACGTCATATACCCACATTAAACGCACAAGTTTTCTATCATCTTGCGTTCTCATTTTTGTATAATCACATTGTTTGCCTGCTACAAATAAATCCACAAAATCAGGGCTACAACCTGTACCATCTGTAGGCCCTAAAAATGGTTTTAACACACGATAAATATCTATTTTATCAGCATCGCGAATTAATTTAGCAAAAGCTAAATGTCTTTGATTTTCTGTAGGTGCTATCTCTTTTGCATTGTGATTGCCTATGGCAAATTTTAAAGTCGCTAAATCTTCTTCATCTAATTTGGCCATAAAAGGTAAATCTTTGATGACTTTTAAGCCTAATTTAGCATGATTTTCAGATAAAGCATCATTAAAAGTGCGATATACTGTGAACTGATAGAAGCGACCTACATCATGGAATAAACCGATCATCTTAGCCAAAAAGCTATCATGTTCATTTAGATTCAAATGTTTAGCCAGATTTTCACAGTTTTTTACAACCATCCATGTATGTTTTTCTTTTAATATTATGCCATCCACGATTTGAGCATCGTCAAAAAATATCGTTTTGGCCGATTTTATCTCCAAATGAGATTTTGCTGTCTTTGCTGCTTCTGGCGAATAAAATGATTTCATATATGTTGTCATCCAAGAACTCATTTCCTGCCAAAGGTCTTGCATCTTTGCTATATCATTCATCATATCACCCCAAAATCATCAAAATATAATAAAATAAATTTAAACGATTAAGCTTTAAAATTAAAGAATGTCACTTCTGGTGGACAACCAATGCGGTAAGGGAACCAACTGCCTGCACCACTGCTGACATAACCTATAGAATTATTTTGCTCAAATCTACCACGCATATATTTAAACATAGGAATAATCGGTATACCTAAAAAAGCAAATTGTCCCCCATGAGTATGACCTGTCAAAGTCAAATTTATATTGTGTTTAAAAGCTTCATCTATAAAAATTGAATGATGTGCTAATAAAATTTTATAAGCACTTTCTGGTACATCAGTCAAAGCCTTTTGTAAATATTGTTCTCGCATATTAGCGGCATCTTGTCCGCCTCGTTCATCTACATAATCAACACCCAAAAGATATAAAGGTTTATCACCGCTTAAAATCTTTATGGACTCATTGTTTAAAACTTTAATATTCGTCTTGCTCAAAGCTTCCTTTAAATGCTCTATACCTCTCATATGTTCATGATTTCCCCAACAAAAATAAACACCAAAAGGAAAATACGGTGTAAAGGCATTTAAAATCTTTATCGCTTCATCATTTATCTTGCCATTATCAAAAACATCGCCTGTAATCACAAGCATATCTGGACTTTTATGTGCTATCTGATTTAAAACTTCATAAAATTGTTTAACTGAAAAGAAATTACCCAAATGCACATCTGTTAAATGAGCTATTTTCATACCATTTAATTTAGGAAAATCCTTGCAATTAATATCTTGCTCTACAAATTCTATATGACGACTTTCATATAAACCCCCATATAATGTAGCAGAAATCGCTGGTACCCAAATAACACCACGCAAAAAGCGACGTTTACTTTCATCGATTTCTTGATGACGAGATTTTTCATATATCAATCGGAAAATTTTTACTAAAATCCCTAAAATAATCAAAAAAACTTGTAGTACATACCACATTATGACTATTTCACCTAAAATAGCTGCATAACTGAAATCTAATAATTTAGGATATAATACTACAAAACCTATAATGATTATTATATTAATAAATATCAATTTTTTACGTGCAGATTTACGAACATCTTTGGCAAAATATTCACTAGCTAAAAAAAAGCCTAAAACTGATATAATGACCATTACTAGAGCTGTCATCATGGTAAACATCATTGGCAATATTATCATTCCCTTCATAATATTGTAATATAGTATGAAAAATGCAGATACAAATAATCAATTAATCTATAAAAATCATTGATATTATTATATTTTTACATTATTTTTAAATTATATCATAGATAACAAAAATTTTAAAAGAGACAGTTTACATATATTATATAATTATTTCTACCTTACAAATTATATTTCTTAACTGTTTAATTATTTTTTCTTATTATTTTGATTAAAAATTTCCTAAAAGCTTATCTATAACGCTTATATCTATTGACAACGATTTATTTTTCTTTTAGAATAAAATTATAGTTTTTGGATAAT
>ULXA01044033.1_pt1 | contig 11957 bp, 10 predicted proteins | sample 1960861 | NCBI WGS metagenome assembly ULXA01 (sample SAMEA4835827, study PRJEB28245) | human gut metagenome | biome: gut microbiome; material: fecal sample | place: Denmark | collected 2008
TGTCGGTGAACTTCTGGCGTTGACGGATGAATACGCCGCCAAACTCTCAGCCATCACTTCGTCCGACGAGCACATCGAGGAACTGAAAGCGCGTTGCGACGCTTTATATAATAAGGTGAAAAAGCAGGCTGCCGTCCTCACCAAGGCGCGTACTGCCGCTGCCCGTGAAGTGGAGAAGCAGATGGCTGCGCGGCTGGTTCCGTTGGGCATGCCCAATGTCCGTTTCCAGGTAGAGATAGGTGCCCGCAAAGAGCCGGGCATACACGGGGCGGATACTGTGAACTTCTTGTTTTCCGCGAATAAGAACGGGGCATTGCAAAGCGTCTCCTCCGTAGCTTCGGGTGGTGAAATAGCCCGCGTCATGCTCTCCATCAAAGCAATGATAGCCGGTGCCGTCAAGCTTCCTACCATTGTATTCGACGAAATAGATACCGGAGTCTCCGGCGAGATAGCCGACCGCATGGCGGATATCATGCAGGAGATGGGCGAGCAGGACCGCCAGGTAATCAGTATCACCCATCTGCCCCAGATTGCTGCCCGCGGACGCGCCCATTATAAGGTGTACAAGCAGGACAACGAGACGGAAACAAACAGTCACATCCGTCGTCTGACCGACGATGAACGTGTGGAAGAAATAGCCCATATGCTGAGTGGCGCTAAGCTGACCGAAGCCGCACTGAACAATGCCAGAGCATTGCTGGAAGTATCAAATAGTAAATAGTAAATCGTCAAATAGTAAATACCCATATATGGTTGATAACAGTGAAATGATTTTCGGCGTCCGTGCCGTGATAGAAGCCATTCAGGCAGGAAAAGAGATAGACAAGATATTGGTAAAGAAGGACATTCAGAGTGATTTGTCAAAAGAGCTGTTCGCTGTCTTGAAAGGGACTTTGATACCGGTACAGCGCGTTCCGGTGGAACGCATCAACCGCGTGACGCGTAAGAATCACCAGGGAGTGATTGCCTTCATCTCTTCAGTCACTTACCAGAAGACGGAGGACTTGGTACCTTTCCTTTTCGAGCAGGGCAAGAATCCTCTGTTTGTGATGCTTGACGGCATCACGGATGTCCGCAATTTCGGCGCCATTGCCCGTACTTGCGAGTGTGCGGCGGTAGATGCCGTGATTATCCCTGCACGGAACAGTGTATCAGTCAACGCAGACGCCATGAAAACCTCGGCAGGAGCCTTGCACACTTTGCCCGTTTGCCGCGAACACAGCTTGAAAGAGACCCTGCAATTCCTCAAGAATAGTGGTTTCCATATCGTGGCAGCCACGGAGAAAGGCGATTACGACTATACCAAAGCCGACTATACCGGTCCGATGTGCATCATTATGGGTGCCGAAGACAAGGGGGTGTCCTATGACAACCTGGCGTTGTGTGACGAGTGGGTGAAGATTCCCATGTTGGGAACCATCGAGTCCCTCAATGTTTCCGTTGCAGCCGGCATTTTGATTTATGAAGCGGTAAAACAAAGAACCAACTAAGATATGAAAAAGAAATTGCTGTTGATGCTCACTCTCTGTTTATTGGCTCAGTGGAGTGTGGCACAAGCCCCGAAGTGGGTAGACAAAGCCAAACGTGCCGTTTTTTCGGTGGTGACCTACGACCAGAACGATAAGATACTGAATACTGGAAACGGCTTTTTTGTCACTGAAGATGGCGTTGCGCTTTCTGACTACACCTTGTTCAAAGGTGCCCGGCGCGCCGTTGTGATGAGCTCGGACGGGGCACAGATGCCGGTGGAGGCCATTATGGGGGCCGATGACATGTACGATGTTGTCAAGTTCCGTGTCGGCATCCCCGGAAAGAAAGTCACGGCACTCACTTTGGCTGCTGTGGCTCCGGCTGCCGGTGCGGATGTATATCTGCTGCCTTATTCCACCCAGAAGGACCGTTCCTTCACTGCCGGGAAAGTAAAGGAAGCTGATAAGATTTCCGGTAACTATTCCTATTATACACTTGATATGCGTTTGAAGGACAAGATGGTGAGTTGTCCGCTGATGACTGTGGACGGGCAGGTCTTCGGCCTTGCGCAGAAGTCCTCCGGACAAGACACGGCTACCATCTGCTATGCCATTGATGCCAATTTCGCCATGTCGCAGAATATCTCCGCATTGTCTTATGGAGATATGTCATTGAAGGGCATCGGTATTAAGAAGGCATTGCCCGATACCGAAGAGCAGGCTTTGGTGTTCCTCTACATGGCTTCTTCCCAACTGTCTCCGGAGAAGTATATGGAGACTCTGAACGATTTCATTGCACAATATCCTGCCAGTGCCGACGGTTATCTGCGCCGTGCTTCCCAGCATCTGTTCATGTCCCGTGAAGATGCTTCCATGGATAAGGTCGCCGCAGATATGGATAAGGCTTTGGAGGTTGCCGCAAAGAAAGATGATGTGTATTACAACCGGGCCAAGATAATCTATAATTATGCATTGGGCAAGCCCGAGAAAGTTTATAAGGACTGGTCGCTCGACAAGGCTCTGGACGAGGTACGGAAAGCGATAGCCATTGACGAGCTTCCGGTTTATGTCCAGTTGGAGGGTGACATCCAGTTTGCCAAGCAGGACTATCCGTCGGCATTTACCAGCTATGATAAAGTGAATAAGACCATTCTGGCCTCTCCGGCTACCTTCTTCAGTGCTGCCAAGACCAAGGAACTGATGCAGGCACCTGCCGAAGAGGTACTGGCTCTGATGGACAGTTGTGTGGCCCGCTTTACCCAGCCCTATACGGAGGAAGCCGCCCCTTATTTGTTGGAGCGTGCCCAAGCCCGTATGAATGCAGACCAGGCGCGTAATGCCATGCTGGATTATGACGCCTATTACAATGCCGTGAACGGTAAAGTGAACGACATGTTCTACTATTACCGTGAGCAGGCTGCTTTGAAGGCCAAGCAGTACCAGCGTGCGCTGGACGATATGGCGAAAGCCATCGAACTGAATCCGGAGGATTTGACTTACCGTGCCGAACTGGCAGTGGTGAATCTTCGCGTGGGACGTTACGAAGAGGCGTTGAATGTGCTGAAGACTGCTCTGGAGAAAGACCCTAAGTATGCCGAGGCCTACCGTCTGATGGGTATCGCCCAGCTGCAGATGAAGAAGGACAAGGAAGCTTGTGCCAGCTTTGCCAAGGCAAAGGAATTGGGTGACCCCAATGTGGATGCTTTGATTGAGAAGCATTGCAAGTAAAGGGATGGGATAGAATAAAGGCTCTGCTTTCGCAAGCAGAGCCTCTGTTTTGGGGAACTCCCCCGTGTTAAATGAGTTAAGTCTAGGTATAACAGGTTATGAGTGAAATTACGTTGTTTTATTTATAAAATGCGTGGATTTCCGGAATACTGCATATACTTCGGATTTTTTTTATTTCAAAAAAGAAAATAGACTCGATTATTAATAAAAACAAACTTTGACAATCATGAAGAAAGTGATTTGCAGCCAGAAGGCACCGGGCGCCATAGGCCCTTATAGCCAGGCTATCGAAGCCGGCGGAATGGTATTTGTATCAGGTCAGTTGCCTATTGACGCAGCTACCGGAGTGATGGCTGAAGGTGCGGAAGCGCAAGCTCGCCAGTCCTTGGAGAATATAAAGCATATCCTGGAAGAGGCAGGGCTGGGTATGGCGAATATTGTGAAGACAACTGTTTTCCTGGCAGACATGTCCTTGTTCGCTGATATGAACAAGGTATATGCCACTTATTTTGACGGTGCTTTCCCGGCACGTTCGGCTGTGGCAGTGAAGGCGTTGCCCAAAGATGCCTTAGTAGAGATTGAGTGCATCGCGGTTCGCTAACAAGTCGGCCACAATGAAACTGCTGCCTCCCACGAAGATGAAATCTTCCGGGAGGCTTTTTTCTTGTGCGGCCCGCACGGCGGCAGGTACATCAGGATAGCAATGTCCTTCCAGACCTGCTGCTTCGGCAAGCTCCTGTAGTTCGCTTTCGGGCAATGCTCGCTTCACGCTGGCTTTGGTGAAGTAGTAGGTCGCTTCCCGGGGCAGCAGGGCCAGTACCCCCCGTATATCCTTGTCATTCACCATGCCTATGATGATGTGTAGTTGGCGGTAAGCCTGCTGTTTCAGTTGTTCTGTAATGTAGGTGATGCCTCCCACATTGTGGCCGGTGTCACAAATCAGGGTGGGCGAGTCCTGCAGTTTTTGCCAGCGTCCCATCAAGCCCGTCAGTTCCACCACACGGGCAAAGCCACTGCGCACTGCTTGTCCGTCCAGCCGGTAGCCGGCTTCTTTCAGTAGCGGGAGGGCGGTGAGGATGGTCCGGGCATTTTTCTGCTGGTAGAGCCCTTTCAGTTCGTATTCTATTCCGGGATAGTCTTCACGGTCATTCTCCTCGGCAAAGTAGATGGGAGCACCCGTTGTCTGTGCTTTTTCCAGAAATACCGGTTTCGTTTCGGAAGTGGTCTCGCCGATTACAACGGGGATACCGCTTTTAATGATTCCTGCCTTCTCTCCTGCGATTTTTGCCAAGGTGTCCCCCAGGAATTGGGTATGGTCAAAACTGATGTTGGTGATGATGCATACATCCGGACGGATGATATTGGTACAGTCCAGGCGTCCGCCTAGTCCCACCTCGATTACGGCTACATCCACCTTTTCATCGGCAAAGTAGCGGAAGGCCATGGCGGTGGTCAGCTCAAAGAAAGAGGGATGGAGGGGTTCGAAGAAGCCACGTTCCTGCTCTACAAAACGGATGACGTATTCCTCGGGTATAGGCTGTCCGTTAATCCGGATGCGCTCCCGGAAATCCACCAGATGGGGCGAGGTATAGAGCCCGACCCTGTATCCTGCCTCTTGCAGTATGGCGGCAAGCGTATGCGAGCAGGAACCCTTTCCATTGGTACCGGCCACATGAATGCTGCGGAAACTGCGGTGGGGATGTTCGAAGTGTGCGTCCAGGGTCAGAGTGTTTTCCAACCCTTCCTTGTATGCTGAGCCGCCCACTTGCTGAAACATGGGCACACTGTTATATAAGTAAGTTAAAGTGTCCTGATAATCCATCTTTTATAATATTTAACGGAGAAGCAATCCTTTCTCCCTATTAATTTGTTATCTTTAAAAGCGACAAAGATAATGCAGACCGAACGCAATCAAGCTTGCTTGAAATTGCTTGCAGTGTAGCTTATCTTAAGCTTATGCAAAGGTATTAACAATTTAAATCTAACGTGTATGGGAGCTAAGAAAAATTTTGTGATTGATACGAATGTGATTCTTCACGATTATAACTGTTTGAAGAATTTTCAAGAGAATGACATTTATCTTCCCATCGTAGTCCTTGAAGAACTGGACAAATTCAAGAAAGGTAATGAGCAGATTAATTTCAATGCGCGTGAGTTCGTCCGTGAGCTTGATTTGATTACCGATGATAATCTGTTCACCAAAGGGGCGCCATTGGGAGAGGGCTTGGGCCGTCTGTTTGTGGTGGCAGGCATGGTGGACTCTCCCCGAGTACGTGATTCCTTTCCCGAACGCATCCCCGACCATCAGATTCTGTCGGTAGTGGACTGGCTTTCCACCAAAAAGCCTAAAATGAAAACCATCCTTGTCACGAAAGACGTGAATCTGCGCATGAAGGCGCGTTCCATCGGTCTGCTGTGCGAAGACTACATCAATGATAAGGTAATCAATGTGGATATATTCGAAAAGTCGAATGAAGTGTTCGAGGGTATTGACCCTGCGCTGATAGATCGCATTTATTCTTCCAAAGAAGGACTGGACATCAGCGAGTTCGATTTTAAGGACATCATTCGTCCCAACGAATGTTTTGTGCTGAAGAGTGACCGCAGCAGTGTGCTTGCGCGTTATAATCCCTTTGCCCATTCGATTTGCCGGGTCCACAAGACAAAGAATTATGGCATTGAACCGCGCAATGCCGAGCAGAGCTTTGCTTTTGAGGTGCTGAACGACCCGAACATCAAGCTGGTTGCCCTGACCGGTAAGGCGGGAACCGGCAAGACCCTGCTGGCATTGGCCGCCGCATTGGGAAAACTTACCGACTACAAGCAGATTCTCCTGGCACGTCCCATCGTGGCCCTATCCAATAAAGACCTTGGATTCCTTCCCGGTGATGCCAATGAGAAAGTGGCTCCTTACATGCAGCCTTTGTTCGATAATTTGAATGTAATCAAGCATCAGTTCGCTGCCAATTCCTCTGAAGTGAAACGCTTGGAGGATATGCAAAAAAGTGAACAATTGGTCATCGAGGCATTAGCCTTTATCCGCGGGCGCAGTTTGAGCGAGACCTACTGTATTATTGATGAAGCCCAAAACCTGACTCCGCATGAGATTAAGACCATCATCACCCGTGCCGGTGAAGGCACAAAAATGGTGTTTACCGGTGATATTCAGCAGATAGACCAACCCTATCTGGACAGTCAGTCCAATGGGCTTGTTTATATGATAGACCGTATGAGGGACCAGAACTTGTTTGCCCATGTCAATCTGGTGAAAGGAGAACGTAGCCAGTTGAGCGAGTTGGCAAGTAATCTGATGTAGCGGATACCGCATTTTCTGGGGTAAAATTATTTCCATCCCGCTTTCCAACTGTTAAAACGAGGGAGGCGGGATAGTTTCTTTATAGACGATAAATAATTATTATAACATTTTTTTATCGATTTCTTGTCTGTTTTGCCTAAAATAGTGTATCTTTGCCTCGCCTAAAACAAAACTGTCAAGCGAAATGAAGCGAAATTTTTTTCATCGGTATCTTTCCGCGAAAGTGCTTCCGATATGGACTATTCTATTAATTGACGTATTTATCATCGTCATATCCAGTCTGTTGGCCTATGCTCTCCGATATGATTTCAGAAGCATTTTTTTGGAATCCTCTACCATTGACAAGACCATTTTATGGACGGTTGTTGTCAACTTGATTTTCTTCCGTGTTTTCCGTACGTATTCCAATGTGTTGCGCTTTTCTTCCTTTGTGGATATCATGCGCATTTTTGTGTCATTGACGGTGTCGTATGCACTGCTGATGATAACGAGCGTCCTGACGGAAAGCTATTTGGAGTTTAACCTGGCTCCGGTCAGCGTGCTGTTCATGTCTTATATCATCAGCTTTGCCATGATGGCATGCTCCCGTGTGATTGTCAAGACTTTCTTCGAGGCGCTGAACTTCGACGGCACCCACAGTGCCAATGTGTTTATTTACGGTGCCAAGGAAGCCGGGGTCAACATTGCCAAGGCATTGCGTGTCAATCTGCGCAACCACTACCGTCTGCGCGGATTCATTGCGGACGAACCTGAGCTTATCAACAAGGTGATGATGGGTGTCAGGGTGTTCCCCAACGATGATACGCTGATTGATGTGCTGAACGACCGCGATGTGCAGACCATCATCATTTCTCCTGCCAAGATGGAGGAACTGAAGAAGTCCGACATGGCTGACCGCCTGCTGGTGCACAACATCAAACTGATGACCGCGCCTCCTTTGAGCGAGTGGAACGGTCAGGCGCTGAGCCGCACACAGTTGAAGGAAATTCAGATTGAGGACCTGCTTCAGCGCAATCCTATCGAGATAGATATCCATAAGGTTGCCTCTCATCTGGAGGGCAAGCGTGTGATGATTACGGGCGCCGCCGGCTCCATCGGCAGTGAAATCATGCGCCAGGTGGCTTCGTTCAATCCCTATAAACTTATTTTAGTGGACCAGGCCGAGACCCCTCTGCACGACATCCGTCTGGAACTTCAGGACCGTTGGCGCGACATCGATGCCGAGACCATCATAGCCGACATCTCCAATGCCACGCGCATGGAGGATATCTTCAGGGAGTTCAAGCCCCAGTATATTTTCCATGCGGCCGCCTACAAGCATGTGCCGATGATGGAGGACAACGTTTCCGAGTCCATCCAGGTGAACGTATTCGGCACGCGCACCGTTGCCGATCTTGCCGTGAAATACGGTGCCGAGAAGTTTGTGATGATTTCTACGGACAAGGCTGTTAACCCTACAAACGTGATGGGCTGTTCCAAGCGTATTTGCGAGATTTATGTGCAGTCTCTTGCGAAGAAGTTGCAGAAGGAGGGAGGCCATGCCACTCAGTTCATCACTACGCGTTTCGGCAATGTGCTGGGTTCCAACGGTTCTGTCATTCCCCGTTTCCGCGACCAGATTCAGCGTGGCGGCCCGGTGACAGTGACCCATCCTGAGATAATCCGTTACTTCATGACCATTCCCGAAGCTTGCCGCCTTGTTCTTGAGGCCGGCAGTATGGGCAACGGCGGTGAAATCTACATCTTCGACATGGGTAAGCCGGTGAAGATTGTGGACCTTGCCAAGCGTATGATCAGCCTTTCCGGACGTACGGATGTGAAGATTGAATTTACCGGTCTCCGTCATGGCGAGAAGCTCTACGAGGAACTCTTGAATGTGAAGGAGCTTACAAAGCCCACCTACCATGAGAAGATTATGATTGCCACGGTGCGTGAGTATGACTATGACGAGGTGAAGGAGCGTATCCAGAAGCTGATTGATGTAAGTTACACCTATGACCAGATGAAAATTGTTGCTGCCATGAAGGATATTGTTCCGGAGTTCGTAAGCAAAAATTCCTGCTTTGAGGCGCTGGATAAGAAGAAATAAAAAGATAGCGGTATAGTATAAAATGAAAGGGTGATAACGTCATTGTAGTGTTATCACCCTTTCAATTTTATTGTCTTCTTGTCAGCCTTTTGTCTCATTCATGTGAAGAGAAGTATTTCAGGAACTGTGTACGTTCGAAAGTATTGACTCCCTTCGGGTCGTTTACGTTCAGAATACCTTTGAACTGGCTGATGGTTTCCATACCTTTGCGGTCCATCCACAAGTTGAGGAAGCGGATGTATTCTTCAATGATGGTAGCTGAATTCTGATAAAGCACACTGCATATCTCTACGGCCGAAGCACCTGCCAATATTGCCTTGACAACGCCTTCGGGCGAGTGAATACCACCGGAAGCGGCATAGTCCAGCTTGTTTACGGCTGCCGAAGCGATGCCTATCCAGCGCAGGGCTTTGGACAAATCGGCTTCGTTGCTGAATACGTTGCCGGATACTTGTAGCATTTTCTCAATGTTGATGTCCGGCTGGTAGAAGCGGTTGAACAGCACTACTGCGGCGGCACCGTTGGCATACAGCTGGTCTATCAGAGCTATCGGATTGGTCAGGTTGTCACCCAGCTTCATGATGACGGGTATCTTGACCGTCTTCTTGATGTGGCTTAGGATGTCGATGTGGCGCTGCTCGAAGGTTCCATACGTATACTGTACATCCGTCTGCAGTGCAAGGATATTGATTTCCAGTGCGTCTGCGCCGGCTTCTTCTATTTTAGCGGCAAATTCCACCCAGTCGGCATTCTGATAGCAGTTGATGCTGGCTATGATGGGGATGTTGCAAACCTTTTTGCTTTCCTTAATCAGGTTCAGATATTCGCCTAACTTATGTTCACGGATATATCCTACAAGATAGTCACTGCCTTCGGGATACATATTCGGGTCTCCCAGCCAGTCAGCCTCCATCATGATTTGCTCTTCAAAGAGTGATTTTAGCACAATGGCACCTGCACCGGCCTCAGATAGTTTCTGGTTCTTGGCGGCACTGTCTGTCAGTCCGGAGCTGCTGACGATAATGGGGTTTCTGAGTTTCAGCCCTGCAAAAGTAGTTTCTAATGTTGCCATGATAATGATTTTTTATGGTTAATAGTTTCTTTCTCCAAAAATCTTGCTTCCTACACGTATCAAGGTGCTCCCGGCTGCAATGGCTTCGTGGTAATCGTGAGACATTCCCATGGACAGTTCCCGGAATGACTCTGCATCGGCAAACCACTTGGCTTTCACTTCATTGAAGAAGCTATTTAAAGAACAAAACTCTGTTTTGATTTGTTCGTCATTGTCCGTATTTGTGGCCATGCCCATCAATCCGCATATCCGGATATGCTTGAGCTCTCTCCATTCACCGGCTGCCAGCATTTCCCGGCATTCGTCAAAGCTGAATCCAAACTTGGTCTCTTCCCGGGCAATGTGCAGCTGTAGCAGGCAGTTGACGGTTTTTCCGGCTTTGGCAGCCTGCTTGTCCACCTCGGCCAACAGCTTGTAGGAGTCTATGCCATGAATCAGCGCTACGTAAGGAACGATATATTTTATTTTGTTTGTTTGCAGATGCCCGATGAAATGCCATTCTATGTCTTTGGGCAGACTTTCGTATTTGGCGGTCATTTCCTGCACCTTACTTTCTCCGAACACACGCTGGCCGGCACGATACGCTTCTTCTATCGCCTCGTTGGGGTGAAATTTGGAAACAGCCACCAGCCGTACCTTTTCAGGCAGTTCGCTCAGTACTTGTTTTAAATTCTCTGCAATCATCTTTTTTTTGAGTTATGAGTTATGAGTTATAAGTTATGGGTCGCAATAATAACTCATAACTTATAACTCATAACTTAAATTAAACTTCCGGTTTGTCGTCGGGCTCTGCACTGTACGGATATACATCCATAATGGCGGTTTCCGCTACAGATGCTATCTGATAGTCGGCCATTGTGCCTTTCATGCCCTCATCCAGTTTCTTCACTGCATCACGCAAGTCGGCAGCCTGCACCAATACCTGGGTAGAGGTTTTCTTTTCCGCACCGCTTTTCTCGTCCAGTGTGATGAAAACCAGTTTACATTTAAACCAGCGGTCGGCAGCTTCCTCTTCGCTGGGGAACAATTCGCTATAGTTGGCACGTTTGATGTCCGATACGGTGAACTCTCCCGAAATGAACGGCGTCATCTCTTCGATGATGCGTGCTTCCGCTTCCGTAAAACTGAGGGCATCCACCAGGTACGGTTCGGTCACCTTCTTGTTCATTCCATTTTCCATTGTTTTCTCGTAACGGATCTTACATTCAAACCATGTATGCATTGCCATAATTTTCTGTTTTTAATTATTGATTTATTGTTAGTTAAGCTGCTTTATGCGTGCCTATGCCCGCCGAAAGCAGTGCAAAGATAGCCAAAAACTAAATGGATATAAAAAGTTGCCTTGCATTTTACGTGAAAATTTTATTGGAGAACCGGTACGGTACGTATGGGCATAAAAAAAGGAGTACCGCTGTACTCCAACCTTTGTTAACCTTAAATCTAATACTATGAAAAACACATTGCAAATGTACGGACTTTTTCGACATTTGCAAGAGTGTCGGGGCATAAAATGTGTATTTGTAACACTTATTATATATTATGTCTTTGTACTACATCTTTTTTAAAACTTGAGGCGTGTTGCTGAAACATAAATTTGCATCTGTTTTGCTTCCACACTTCCACCCACCTCCTGCATCTCCCTATCCATCGGCATTTACTCTGCGGTGGAAGCAACCTGAAAAGGTGGAAGCAAAATTTGCTTCCACCTGCCGAAAACGCCTGAGTTTTGTCTAACTTATTATCCTCTACCATAATACCGTGCGTGGGTTACATAAATCGGTCGGTGTAGTTTTCCTGCATTTTCGAGCTTGCCCGACTATGAATAGTGGAGTCTAATGTCTTTTAAGTTGCTGTACAATACGTTTGCACCTTGTGCGCAATAGGCGCGGGCTACGTACTTCATCTGTAAAAGCCTTGGAGTTAGTGACGCCTAACGGCCATGAACAACCCTGCTTATGGTCGTTAAACGATTGCTTCATGGCCATTAGCAGAGCTGTTCATGGCCGTTAGGCGTTATTAATTCCCTATGCAACAGTGGACAAACAAAGGGCGAAAAGTAAAGTAATACTTGTGTTTTAGATAGAAATCCATGGGCTTTCACTCTCTCTCCATAGATTATGGAAGCGGGCTTTTATTTCACTTGCGTTTTGTGCGATAAATTCCCATTTATCAGCAGGCATCTTTGCGAAACTTCAATAATGCATTTATGAGGGTAAGATATTGGAATGTAGAATGATATATTGGAAATGATGAGGTGTTTTTTAAACGTTCGTTTAATAAACG
>ULXA01043603.1_pt1 | contig 11842 bp, 8 predicted proteins | sample 1960861 | NCBI WGS metagenome assembly ULXA01 (sample SAMEA4835827, study PRJEB28245) | human gut metagenome | biome: gut microbiome; material: fecal sample | place: Denmark | collected 2008
GGTAGCGATGTATTCACAACTACTTTAGCTGCTGGTCGTTACAATCAGGATCATGATGGTAATGATAAAATCAATGCTAAAGATATTACAGCTGACTACTATGGTGTACAATTCGACTATGCTCCAACTGAAAAAATCGCAGTTAACGCTGGTTACACTGCATTAACTGGTATTGAAGCAGCTTCTTGGGAAACTCTTGGTGGCTACAATGATAACAGTGCTAGCATTTGGACTGTTGGTGGTAGCTATGCATTTGATTCCAACGTTAAATTAGTTGGCCAGTATGCTGAAAACACTGATGCCGATGCTTATGAAAAAGCTGGTATCGTTGAAGTTCAATACAAAGGTACAGATGTAGCTGATCCTGGTTCTTGGGGTGCTTATGTAGGTTACCGTCATCTTGGACAAAATGTTGCAATTGCTCCAACTTATGATGATGCTTCCAAAAACCAAAAAGGTTATGTAGTAGGTGCTTCCTATGTTCCTGCTGAAAATATCCTTGCTACTATCGAATACTTCGACGGTAAAGATATGGATACAGATACTGATGCTAGCAAATTCTTTGCTAACGTTGACTTCTTCTTCTGATAAACATTCAGTAAGACTGAAATCTAATAGAACTTTACAAAGAGCAGACTTTATGTCTGCTCTTTTTTGTTGTTTAAAATAAATTCAATAAGAAATTTACTAAAATTTATAAATATACTATTTATTTAAAATTATCATAAAAGTTAACCTGTCAAAAATTTATTATTATGATTATTAGAATATAAATAGAATGTTTTTATATTAAATTCTGAATATTGTATTTTTATAGAATTAATGATAAAATTATACATGTTTTAAAATATATATAAATTTATAGAGAAAATTTGAGGAAACATGGCTACTCATATAATATCTCTTTAAATGAAGATTTTATTTTAAAAATATTTTAAATTTTACAACTTAAGGAGAAATTATAATCATGACAAAAAAAATGCTCACTTCAACAATCACAGCTGCCCTTATAGTTGGTGCTGCTAGCACTACATTTGCTGCTAGCAATCCTTTTAGCGATGTTCCCGCTGATAGCTGGGCATATGATGCTGTTACTACACTAGCCAATGATGGTGTTATTGATGGTTTCCCTGATGGTACTTATCAAGGCAATAAAACAATGACACGTTATGAAATGGCTCAAATCACTGCTCGTGCTATGGCTAAAACTGACCTTGAAAAAGCCGATAAAGCTCTCGTTGATAAATTAGCTGCTGAATTCGCTGAAGAACTCGATAATCTCGGTGTTCGCGTAGCTGATCTTGAAAAAAAATCCGATAATGTTAAATTTGGTGGAGAACTCCGTTATCGTTATTATGATATCAATACTGATTCCGGAATAGCTGATACTACTAAAAATAAAATATTATTCCGCCTTCAACCAAAAGCTTACATTGGCAATTCTGGTTGGACAGCTAATGCTCGTTTAGACTATGAAATGGATCTTTCCACAGATAGTAATAGCAATAATGTTGTAGTTGATCGTGCTTATATCGAAGGTCCTCTTTTTGGAGCTACTGTAACAGCTGGTCGTACTCCAGTATTCACTGCACAAGGACTTTTATTTGATGATCGTATTTCTGGTGGTACAGTTACATTTGGCAGTGATGAATTCAAAACTAGCTTAGCTGCAGGTCGTTATAATAAAAAACATGAAAAGTCTTCTGATCCAGACAAAACTAGCAGAGATATAACAACTGAATATTATGGTATTCAATTCGACTACACTCCAAATGATAAATTAGCCTTCAATACAGGTTATACTGCTTTAACAGGACTTGATGCTTCTAAAGCAGACCTAGAAAAAATCGGTTACGGCAAAGATAATTCTGCTAATTTCTGGTATGCTGGTGGTAGTTATACTTTTGATAAAAATATAAAATTTGTAGGAGAATATGCTCAAAATACAAAAGCAAAAACAGAAGACAAAGCTTGGACTACAGAACTTCAATATAAAGGTGCTGACATCTCTGATACTGGTTCATGGGGTATGTATGCTGGTTATAGAAATATTGAAGCCTTTGCTTCTATTGCTCCAACTTATGATGATATCATTGGTGCTGATTTTAAAGGTGCTGTTGTTGGTACATCTTACGTTCCTGCTGAAAATATTCTTGCTACAATTCAATATTTCGATGGTAAAGAAATTCATACTAATAAAGATGCTAGCAAGTTCTTTGCTAACGTTGACTTCTTCTTCTAAAATGCTTATTAATGAAATTAAAATTTTATAATGATAAAAAAGAGTAGATTATATATCTGCTCTTTTTTTTATAGAAAAATCTTTTCATTTTTCTATAAAATGAAATAAAATTTATAAAATAATATAATTATCTTGTAAAAATTTATTTAAATAACATTTTTACGAAAATATAAAATATTATTTCTTTGTATTTAATTTTATAAAAATTTTTATTTATATAAAATATTGAAATTTATTTCATATTATGTTAGAATTTAAGCAAATAAAGAAATTAGCTTTCATTTTTATAAAATTAAATTCTTAGAGGAAACTTGGACACTCTATATTTCTTTAATTTATATTATGTTAGTTAATTATTTATTATCTAAATTATATCGTTTAGGAGGAAATATTTATGTCTAAGAAAACTCTCGTTTCTGCTATTACAGCTGCTTTAGTTATCGGAGCAGCTAGTACTACATTTGCTGCTAGTAATCCTTTTAGTGATGTTCCTGCTGATAGCTGGGCTTATGATGCTGTAACTACACTCGCTAATGATGGTGTTATTGATGGTTATCCTGATGGTACATATCAAGGTCAAAATACTATGACTCGTTATGAAATGGCTCAAATCGTAGCTCGTGCTATGGCTAAAACTGACCTTGAAAAAGCCGATAAAGCTCTCGTTGATAAATTAGCTGCTGAATTTGCTGAAGAACTCGATAATCTCGGTGTTCGCGTAGCTGATCTTGAAAAGAAATCCGATAATGTTGTTTGGCATGGAGAATTACGTTATCGTTATGTAAGTGCTACTAGCGATGCTACGGATAGAATGAGCAATCATACAAAAAGATATAATGATAATGATACTAGCCAGGTAATGTTCCGTTTAGAACCAAAAGCTTATATTGGTAATACTGGTTGGACAGCTAATGCCCGTATTGATTATGAAATGAATGCTCGCACAGATTCTAATGCAAAAACTGTAGTAGCTCGTGCCTATGCTAAAGGGCCTTTAGGACATAATACTACTATTTCAGCTGGTAGAATTCCTCTTTTAGATACTTACGGCATGCTTCTTGATGAACATATGTCTGGTGCTCAAATCGATATTACTAGTGGCAGTGATAAAAACTTCACTACTTCTCTTTTAGCAGGCCGCTATAATCCAGGTCATGAAACAGATAAATTAGCTGGTCAAAGTATAGAAGATATTACTGCTGATTTTTATGCAGCACAATTTAATTATAAAAGCAAAAAATTCGATGCTAATGCTATGTATGCAGTAATGACCAATATTGAACCTGGTTCTACAGATTGGGGCACTTGGGCAGGTCAAACAGTATATGATTATGATAAAATGAATATCTGGTCTGTTGGTGGCTTATATCGCTTCGATAATAACTGGGGCTTACTTGGTCAATATGCAGTAAATACAGAATCTGATAATTCTGATGATAAAGAAGCTTACATGGCTGAACTTCAATATAAAAATGCTAATGTTGCTGATCCTGGTTCTTGGGGTGCTTATGTTGCTTATCGTCATTTTGGTAAAGATGTCACTATTGCTACAACATATAAAGATGTATTCAATAACCAAAAAGGCTTTGCTGTAGGTGCTTCTTATGTTCCTATGGAAAATCTCTTAGCAAGTGTTAAATACTTTGATGGTAAAGATATAGATTCTAATACAGATGCTGATAGATTCTATTTCAATCTTGATTTCTTCTATTAATAAATAATAAATTTTTCTCTCCTTAATAAAAAATAAACCCCTTTAAGACAGGCTTTTGCCTGTCTTTTTTTTATTTCTCTCAAAAATTTTTATCCATAAAATTTTTATATATTATATATGTAAAACTTTTATATCTATGAATTTTTATTATTTATCTGCATAAAAATTCATAGGTAAGTAAATATGAAAGAATTTACGTTTAATCACCATCAATTAAAATCTTTGTCAATACCTATTTAAAAATTGTATATAAATTTATTTTAGTGATTATACTATATATTGTGGTTTGTTTGACACTCATACATACATATAGTATAATCGTTGTCAGCACATAAAAGAAAACGAATTAAAACCATGGCATAGTATATTTTGCTCATGGTCAAATATACTAGGAGTGTCAGCTTATAATGATAAAAACAATCAAAAAACGCACTGGAGATATAGTGAAATTTAATGCACAAAAAATCACAGATGCTATCAAAAAAGCTAATATGGAATCTATTGATGAAACATTTTCCAAAGAACAATTATCTACTATTACAAATAATGTTATTAAATCATTAAAGAATTTAAAAACACCAGGTGTTGAACAAATTCAAGATGCGGTAGAAAAAGTTCTCATTGCTGGTAATTTTGCTAGCACAGCTAAAGCTTATATTCTTTATCGTGCAGAACACACAAAACTTCGCCAAGCTAAAGCTGATTTAATGGATATCTATAATGAACTTACATTTACTAAAGCTAAAGATGCTGATATCAAACGTGAAAACGCAAATATCGACGCTGATACAGCTATGGGAACCATGTTAAAATATGGTTCTGAAGGCTCTAAGTACTTCATTACTAGCAATATTTTGCCAAAAGATATTGCTGTAGCTCATATAGATGGCGATATCCATATCCATGATATGGATTTTTATATGCTCACTGAAACTTGTTGTCAAATAGATTTATTAAAACTATTTAAAAATGGTTTTTCAACTGGCCATGGTTATCTACGCGAACCAAATGATATTCGCTCTTATGCAGCATTAGCTTGTATTGCTATTCAAGCCAACCAAAATGAAATGCATGGCGGTCAGGCTGTACCAATGTTTGATTATTGTATGGCTCCAGGAGTTGCCAAAACATATCGTAAACAATATTACAAAGCCCTCGGTTATTATTTCAATGCTATGCTTGATATGAAACTTGAAGATGCTAGTTTGCTTTGTAAAAAAATAAAACAGAGTATTCCTGCAAAAATCAGCATGAGCTCTACTGATAAATTTGGTAAAATTTTAGCAGAATTTTTACCAAAACATCAACGTGAACACAATTATCAAGAAATAAATGAAGAAACTACTAAAATGGCTCATAAATTTGCCGTAAATACTGCATGGAATGAAACAAATGCAGCTACTTATCAGGCAATGGAAGCATTCATTCATAATTTAAATACTATGAATTCTCGTGCTGGTGCTCAAGTACCATTTAGTTCTATCAACTATGGTACTGATACATCTCCAGAAGGTCGTATGGCTATGAGAAACCTCTTATTAGCTACAGATGCTGGTCTAGGCGATGGTGAAACACCTATTTTCCCTGTTCAAATTTTCAAAGTAAAAGAAGGGGTTAACTATGAAAAAGATGACCCTAACTACGATTTATTCCAATTAGCAATGAAGACATCTGCTAAACGTTTATTCCCTAACTTTAGTTTCTTAGATGCTCCATTCAATAAAAAATACTACAAACCTAATGATTATAACAGCGAAGTAGCTTATATGGGTTGTCGTACTCGTGTTATGGGTAATGTCTATGATCCAACTCGTGAAGTTACTTGCGGTCGTGGAAACTTAAGTTTCACAAGTATCAATTTACCACGCTTAGCTATTGAAGCTAAAGGCAATATAAATAAATTCTACAAATCTTTAGATGATATGATTGATTTGGTTATCCGTCAATTATTACATCGCTTTAAAATTCAATGTGCTAAAATTGGTAAGAACTATCCATTCTTAATGGGACAAAATATTTGGCTTGATTCTGATAAAATTGGTGAATATGATACTGTAAGCGAAGTTCTTCGTCATGGTACATTGACTGTTGGCTTCATCGGTCTTGCTGAAACATTAAAAGCCTTAATTGGCAAACATCACGGTGAATCTGCTGAAGCTCAAAAATTAGGTCTTGCTATCATCGGACATATGCGTAAACGCATGGATGATGAAGCTCAAAAAACAAAATTAAACTTCTCTTTAATTGCTACACCAGCTGAAGGTTTAAGTGGTCGTTTTGTAAAAATTGACCGTAAAATCTATGGTTCAATCCCTGGTGTTACTGATAGAGAATACTATACAAATTCCTTCCATATTCCAGTATATTATCCAATCAGTGCTTACAAAAAAATACAACTTGAAGCACCTTACCACAATTTAACAAATGGTGGTCATATAAGCTATATTGAAATGGATGGAGATCCTACAAAGAATTTAACAGCTTTTGAAGCTATTATTCGTTGTATGCATGATAATGGCATTGGTTATGGTTCTGTAAATCATCCTGTAGACCGTGATCCAGTATGTGGATATACAGGCATTATCAACGGAGTTTGCCCAAAATGTGGTAGAAGTGAAGCTGCCCATAAACGCCACGTTATTTTAAAACGCATGCGTGATAATTGTTGCAGTGCAACTTCCATTTAATTTAAATTTATAAATCAACAAAAATATTCGATAGAAAGAGTGATACAAATGTTAGTTAATGGTGTAGAAGTAAAAGTTAATGGTTTAACAGATATTACAGAAAAAGAAATTGTAAATTATATCAATTATATTAAAGAAAATTCTAGCGAAGCTCTTGCTAGCCTTACTATATCTGATGCTGGTAACGGAGAAGTCTCTCTTGACTATCGTACTCAACCTGCTCAATTTGAACGCATTCGTCGTATTACAGGCTATTTAGTAGGCACTATTGATCGCTTCAACAATGCAAAACGTGCTGAAGAACATGACCGCGTAAAACATGGCCTTAATTAAGATTGCAGGCGTTGTCAATGATTCTATTGTAGATGGTGAAGGTTTTCGCTTTACCATCTTCACTCAAGGTTGCTACCACAATTGTCCTCAGTGTCACAATCCTCAAACTCATGATGTAAATGGCGGTCATGAAGTCGATACAGATGATTTGCTCTCACAAATCTGTGAAAATCCCTTGTTAAATGGTGTTACCTTCAGTGGTGGAGAACCATTTCTCCAAGCAAAACCATTGGCACAATTAGCCCAAAAAGTTCATGAACGTGGCCTTAATATAACCACATTCACAGGTTATACTTTAGAACAATTACAAAATATGCACAATCCTGATGTCGATGCATTACTCGAACAAACAGATGTACTCATCGACGGACCTTTCCTCATAGAAAAAAAAGACCTAACCTTGCAATTTCGTGGTAGTAGCAATCAACGTATTATTGATATGCAAAAAACACGCGAAAGTGGTCAAATTGTTTTGATTGAATATTAATTTTTTAGCAATAATCTAGATATACTTTTAGATTATTGCTTTTTTTATTGAAATAATCGTTTAAATAAAATAAATATTTTTATTGAGAAAAATTTGTATGACATATTGTTATTTCAAAACAAAATATGTATAATAAATATTAAAGATGCTGAACGGCATTAAATTATAAAGAGGTGCATATAAATGTTAGAAGATTTGAAAAAAATTGTTTTTGAAGCTAATTTAATGTTACCAAAATATCATATGGTCACATTTACTTGGGGAAATGTATCTGGTATTGACCGTGAAAAAGGCTTAATGGTTATAAAACCATCTGGCGTAGAATACGACACTATGAAAGCTGAAGATATGGTAGTCGTTGATATCAACACTGGTAAAGTAGTTGAAGGTGATTACAATCCATCTTCTGATACAGACACACATATTAAAATTTATCAAGCTTGCCCTGAAATCGGTGGAGTAGTTCATACACATTCCCGTTATGCAACATCTTGGGCACAAGCTCGTCGTGATATTCCTGCACTCGGTACAACTCATGCTGATGATTTCTATGGTGGTATTCCTTGCACACGTGCTATGACTGCTGAAGAAATCGCTGGCTCTTATGAAGCTGAAACTGGTAATGTCATCGTTGAAACATTCAAAGAACGCGGTATTAAAATGATGGACGTACCTGGTGTAATCGTATATTCACATGGCCCATTCACTTGGGAAAAAGATCCTATTTCAGCAGTAAAAAAAGCAGTAGTTTTAGAAGAAGTAGCATTTATGGCTTATCATGCTATGACTATTGATCCTAGTTTAACACCTATGCAACAAGAACTTTTAGATAAACATTATCTTCGTAAACATGGTGCTAATGCTTATTATGGTCAAAAGAAAAAATAACATATAATAAATAATAATATATAAAATAAAAACCACCCATTAAACAAAATTATTTAATAGGTGGTTTTTATATTTATTTTACTAATTCTTCTTTAGGAACGAATTCTTTATTTCTAATATCTTCTAAATATGGTACAGGTTCTGTATCTTTTAGATCTATATTATCAATATATTTTTTCGTTTCAGCTACAATTACTGGTGATAATAATAATACTCCAATGAGATTTGGAATTGCCATCATCGCATTTAATGTATCGGCAATAAGCCAAACAAGATTTAAAGAAACAATTGGTGCTATGATAGCTACTAATAAATAAAGTATTTTATAACCTGTCAAAACTTTTTTACCTGCAAAATATTCAACACAGCGTTCACCATAATAAGACCATCCCAAAATAGTAGAAAAAGCAAATGTTATAATACCTACAACTAAGATAAAAGGTCCAACATATGGTATCTGACCAAATGCTAATGTAGTGAGTATACCGCCATCATGAATTGCACCCATATCAATTTCTGGATTTTTCATAATACTAGACACTAATACAAGACCTGTCATTGCACATACAATAACAGTATCCCAAAAAACACCAGTCATTGATACCATAGCTTGGCGAACTGGATTTCTTGTCTGTGCAGCAGCTGCCGCAATCGGAGCAGAACCCATACCAGATTCATTAGAGAACAATCCACGAGCTACCCCAAAATGCATAGCTTGCATAATACCGCCACCAACAAGCCCACCAGCAGCTGCCCCAGGATTAAAAGCTAATGTAACAATTGTTTCAATAGCAGGAATAATGTAATCTGCATTGATTACTAAAATAAATATACAACCTAATATGTAAAATGCAGCCATAAATGGAACTAATCTTTCACATACATAAGCAATAGATTTTATACCGCCAAAAATTACAAGTGCTACCAAAATAGCAATAATAATCCCAATTATCCATGATGGAATACCTAAATTTTCACTACAAACTGTAGCAATAGCATTTACCTGTGTTGCACAGCCTATACCAAAAGAGGCAAATCCGCCAAAAAAAGCAAATAGTACGGCAAGCCATTTCATATTTAAGCCACGTTCTAGTGCATACATTGCTCCGCCTTGCATTCTGCCATCTTTTGTTTTCACACGATATTTTACAGAAATCAATGTTTCACTATATTTTGTGGCAATGCCAAATACACCTGTAAGCCAACACCAAAAAACAGCACCAGGACCACCGAGAGCAACGGCTGTTCCTACACCGATAATATTACCTGTACCAATAGTTGCCGCTAAGGCTGTTGTAAGTGCACCAAATTGACTTACTTCACCTTCTGCTTCTTTATCTTTCGTAACAGATAATTTTATCCCTTGAATTAATCGTCTTTGAATGCCTTTTGTCCTAAGCGTCATAAAAATATGAGTGCCCATCAATAGAATTATCATTCCCCAGCCCCAGACAATGCCGTTCAAAGTAGTTACAAATGAATTAATTACTTCTAGCATAATTTAACCTCCTTAAAAATTTAAAATCAACAAAATAATATTTATTCATCTATATAAAATTAGATAAAAAAAACGTATGAAAAATTTATATCATACGCCATTGTATAAATATATTATTTTTGTTTATTATATAACTACATTTGTATTTTGTCAATTCTCTAATATGTTTATCTGTAAATCATAATTGTTAATTTGTATACACACGGTTTATATTTTTTAAAATTTAGCCATAATTTATGAGTTATATTAATATTAAATGTTATAATATATTTATTTCTAATAACTATATTTTCAAGGAAGTGTTTATCTGTGATTGGCTTAGGAACAATCGCTAACACCATCGCGGTAATTATTGGTGGTGCTATCGGACTATTTTTAAAAAAAGGTATAAAAAAATCTCTACAAGACTCGCTATTACAAGCCATGGGAATTGCTGTTTTATTTATCGGCATAGGTGGTACACTATCACAAATGCTTATATTCAAAGATGGTCATTTAGAAACTACAGGTACTATGTTGATGATTTTCTCTTTATTAATAGGTACTCTAATCGGGGAAATCATCAATATTGAAGCTAAATTAGAAAAACTTGGTGAAATAGCACGAAAACTATTTCATGCTGACGAACAATCAAAATTTGTAGATGCCTTTGTAACAGTTACGCTTGTAATTTGCATTGGTGCTATGGCTATTATCGGAGCACTCCAAGATGGTCTATCTGGTGACTATAGCTTACTTTTAACTAAAGCCATATTAGATGGCGTGATCTGTATGGTTTTTGCCTCTACTATGGGCGTTGGTGTTTTATTTTCCGCTTTACCACTATTTATCTATCAAGGACTGATTACGTTATGTGCTAGTTTTATCTCACCTTATCTTACAACTGCTATGATTAATGATATTTGCTATATTGGTAATATCTTAATCACTATTATTGGTATAAATCTTACATTTAATAATATAATTCATATTCGTGTTGGTAATATGCTGCTTGCTCTTATAGTGCCAGTAGTTTATCATATATTTAGCTAATAAATCATATTGGAGGAAAATTTGTGGAAAAAATAAATAAAATTAAAGGTGCTTTATATGGTGCAATTATCGGTGATGCTCTCGGAGCTCCACTTGAATTCATGCCTCAAGAACAAATCCAAGCTCAATTTGGCAAAGTTACAGAAATGATAGGTGGCGGTTGGTTACAAGTTCAACCAGGGGAAGGAACTGACGAAACAGCTCTACTTCTTGCTACTGCTTACGGTATTATGAAAAATCCTGAAAATCCATTTGCTGAAATTGGCAAGAATTTCATTAAATGGGCTATCAGTAGACCAAAAGATATCAGTGATACAACTCTTCGCAGTATTGATAAAACAATGTCTAAAGGTCATGGTAAACATCTCATCCCTAAAGCACGTTGGCACGAATCTGCTGGACAAGTGGACTTATTCAGCAATCGCGGTAGTGTAGATAATGGTGCTATATTAAATACTTTATATCCTGCACTTTATTACACTGATGAAACTCGTGCTGTTTCTACTGCTCTTGATATCACTAATATGACTCATGTAAATACCCAATCTGATAACGCTTGCCGTATTTACGCTCAATTTATCTTCCGTATTTTAAATAATGATATAAATAAACAAGATATGGATAAAATGATTGATAATACTATGTATTATGATTATAAAAACGAAGAAACACAGCCTACAGCTTCTGCTTATGATAGTATTGTAGCTATGCTTCATGCTTTTATGCCTACAGATAATTTTGAAGACGCAGTACTGACTGCTATTAATTTTGGCGGTGATAGCGATACTATCGGTGCCATAACAGGCGGATTAGCTGGATGTTATTATGGATATGATAACATTCCTACTCGTTTTATCGATGCTATTCCTTCTGACATCACAAAAATGCTCGATACTGTTATCGATGCTATTCAAAAATAAAAAAATATCCTTATAGATAGAAATTCTATTTATAAGGATAT
>ULXA01028632.1_pt1 | contig 11614 bp, 7 predicted proteins | sample 1960861 | NCBI WGS metagenome assembly ULXA01 (sample SAMEA4835827, study PRJEB28245) | human gut metagenome | biome: gut microbiome; material: fecal sample | place: Denmark | collected 2008
TGTACCTGTGAATTTTAAATTATCACTTTTTTCTTCGAGTTCTACTACTCTTACACCTAAGTTATCTAGTTCTTCTGCAAATTCAGCAGCTAACTTATCTACAATAGCTTTATCCGCTTTTTGTAAATCTTCTTTTGCCATAGCACGAGCTACAATCTGAGCCATTTCATAGCGAGTCATTGTTTTATTGCCTTGATATGTACCATCTGGAAAACCATCAATAACTCCATCAGCAGCAAGTGTTGATACTGCATCATAAGCCCAACTATCTTGAGGAACATCACTAAATGGATTGCTAGCAGCTCCTGCTACTCCCGTACTCATTAAAACTAAAGCAGATGTTGTAATAGTTAATGTAGATTTGTTAAACATAATAATTTCTCTCCTAAAATATAAAATTTTTATTTAAAATAAAGTTTTTGCTTGTAAAATAATAATAATATTAAAAATTTTCAATCATTTAATCTTTATATGCTAGAGATTGATATTATTTATTATCAATCTCTAACATTTTTGTTTATCTATTTTTATCTAATTATTTATTAACTTTTTTTAAGTGCCAAATAAATGCAGCATAGTCGCCTTCAATAACTGGACTTGGCATACCAGCAAATAATTCTTTACCCTCTTCAGGAATACCACCAACTACTTTATCTGGAACATTAATGCCAACATACATTAATTCATCCCCACCATAAAGTTTGCCAGTGCGTACATCTTCATAAGTAGCATCAGCATCTAAACCTACAGCACAAACAGTAGCTAGGTTATCATTTGGTACAGCCAATGTTCTGAAGAAGCTTACTACTGCTTCAGATTTATCTTTAGCTACAAAACTCCATGCAGTTTCATTACCTTCAAATGGACTTTGTAGTCTGTAGAAATCACCAAACTGTATAAGTTCTCTAACTTCTTTGTAGAATGCAACTTGTGCTTTAGTTTGTGCTTTTTCTTCATCAGTTAATTTAGTTAAATCAAGCTCATAACCGAAGTTACCACACATAGCAGAAATACCACGAGTAGCAAATGGTGTAATTCTAGCAACCTGATGATTTGGTACAGCAGATACGTGACAACCGATGGCAACATTAGGATAAACCATAGATGTACCATATTGAATTTTTAAACGTTCAATAGCATCAGTATCATCACTTGTCCAAGTCTGTGGCATATAGTATAAAATACCTGGATCAAAACGTCCACCGCCACCAGAGCAAGATTCAAATAAAATATTAGGGAATTTACTTGTAATAACATCCATTACATGATATAAACCAAGCATATAACGATGAGCCACTTCGCGTTGACGTTCTGCTGGTAAAATAGCAGAGCCAATTTCTGTCATATTACGATTCATATCCCATTTTACATATTCAATATTTGCACTTGCAAGTACATCGGATACAGATTTAATGATATAGTCGCATACATCTTCACGAGAAAGATCTAAGATCAACTGACGACGAGCAGTAGAGCGTGTACGTCCATCAATATGCAAACACCAATCAGGATGAGCTTCATATAATTTACTAATTGGGCATACCATTTCTGGTTCAAACCATAAACCAAATTTCATACCCATACCGTTGATTTCATCAACGAGTTTTTTCAAGCCACCACGAATTTTATTTTCATTTACAAACCAGTCGCCTAAAGAGCGATCATCATTATTTCTTTCACCAAACCAGCCATCATCTAAAACGAATAATTCAATACCAAATTCACTAGCCTGTTTTGCAATGGCTTTAATTTTTGTTTCATTAAAATCAAAATATGTTGCTTCCCAGTTATTGATAAGTACAGGACGAACTTTATCACGCCATACACCACGCATTAAGCGTTTACCATATAAGTTTTGATAAATGTGACTCATACCTGTCAAACCTTCATTAGAATAAACAAGTACTGCTTCTGGTGTTTGGAAATGTTCTCCTGCTTTTAATAACCATGTGAAATCAAATGGATTAATACCTATCTGCATTCTAGTTTTGCTATACATATCAACTTCTGTATTAGCTAAGAAGTTACCACTGTATACTAAACTCATAGCATAAACATCACCATTTGTTTCTGTAACATCCTTGCGAACAAGAGCCATAAATGGATTCTGTGCATGACTACTTGCACCACGACGACTTTCTACACATTGCCCACCGATGCGAAGTGGTGTACGAATAATATGACGTTCTCTTGCCCAAGAACCAGAAAGTTGAATCATTTCAAACTTACTATCTTTAAAATCAACATTAGCACTTAATGCACGTTGAACTTTTACATTATCAGCACTTTTATTAATTATTTTTGCACTACGAGCAATAGCATTAAATTCTTCAAAAACAGTGAAAGCTAATTCTACATCTACATTTTTAACTTTATCAGTTAATGTAATAATTAAAGTTTGAGCTTCTTTATCTGCTTCTACATATGTTGCAGGTAACCCTTCTAATGCAGGTTTGCCATCGATGATTTTATGACTTACATATCTAAAATCTGTAGCACTAGTTCCATCAGCAAATTCAAGTTCAATAGCTGGGCTACGTAAATCTGTAGAACCATATCCTGGATATTCTTGTTCTTTAGATTCTAATTGAAAAGCATCTATATTATCTGTATTAGTTAAAAAACTAAACCAATCTTTTCTACGCACTGTATAATCAAGATTGTCAGTTTTTAGTGAACGACCCCAATATAAATGGAGCAAATGTCCTGTTTCCAACACTTTCATAAGATAACTTGTCTTTTCAGTTTTCAAATGAAAGGTTTTTGTTTCCTGATTAAATATAATCATTTTTTAGCCTCCTTGAATCAAAGATTTTCTTGCACTAATAATTAAATTAAAAATGCTACGATTTTTTGCAAAATTCAATACAACATAAAATTTGTAAACGTTTTCGCTTTTCTTGGTTAATATTATAATATTTCTAAAAAATAAAATCAATGTTTTATGTTTCTTAAAATTGTGTTTATGTTGTATTTTGTAAAAAATAGTTAGAATTTTAATTAATCAATTAAGATATGATATAATATACAAACAATAATCATTTAAAGAGAGTGTGTTTTTTATCATGATTCTAACAATAGAAAATCTATGTAAAACTTATGGAGAAAAAGTTTTATTTGAAAATGTAAATTTCAGTCTATCTGATGGCGATAAAATTGGTATTGTTGGCGTAAATGGTACTGGTAAATCAACTTTTATCAAAGTAATCGCTGGTCTTATTCCTCAAGATAGTGGTAATATTATTGCCGGTAAAAATATAAATATAGAGTATTTATCTCAAGATAAAATCTTTAATCCTGAAAATACCATTTTAATGGAAGTTTTTCAGGGAAACCAACCTATAATGAAAACACTTTATGAATATGAAATTACTTTAGCTCAAAGTCAAAAATATCCTCAAAATGATGAATTACAAACAAAAATCATTCAATTAACTAGTAAAATTGATGAATTAAATGGCTGGCAGTTAGAAAGTGATGCTAAAACCATTCTAACTAAATTAGGTATTATGGATTTTTCCGCTAAAATAAAAACTCTATCCGGAGGACAACAAAAACGACTTGCTTTAGCTACAGCGTTAATTCAACCATGTGATTTATTATTACTTGATGAACCAACAAACCATTTAGATAGTGAAACCATCGCATGGCTTGAAGAATATCTTCATAAATTAAAATGTGCTTTAATCATGGTAACACATGATAGATATTTCCTTGATTCTGTTGCTACTAAAATATTAGAATTGGATAAAGGAAAATCTTATGTTTATACAGGCAATTATACTCAATTCTTAGAATTAAAAACTGCCAGAGAAGAACGCGAAGAAGCTTCCGAACAAAAACGTCAAAACTTCCTACGCAATGAATTAAAATGGATACGTCGAGGTGCACAAGCTCGTTCTACCAAACAAAGAGCTAGAATACAGCGTTTTGAAGAAGTAAAAAATCAAAAAGTAAACATCGATAACAGTAAAATTGAAATGGGACTTGCAGGCTCCCGTTTAGGTCGTACTGTAATTGAATTAGAAAATGTAAATTATACTGTAGATAATAAAACAATCATCAAAGATTTTACTTATACAGTTTTAAGAAATGATCGTATTGGTATTTTAGGGCCTAATGGTTCTGGAAAAACTACTTTATTAAATATCATAGCAGGTATCTTGCCACCAACAACTGGTACAGTAAATATAGGACAAACCGTAAAAATTGGTTATTTTGCTCAAAAAAATATTGATATGGATGAAAGACTTCGCCCTATTGAATATATTAAAGAAGTCGCTCATCATATAACTTTAGCTGATGGCACACAACTAAGTGCATCTCAATTAATGGAAAGATTTTTATTCCCAGGTACATTACAATGGACTCCTATCAGTAAATTATCTGGTGGTGAAAAACGTCGTTTATTTTTATTACGTGTATTAATGAGTTCACCAAATGTATTGTTATTAGATGAACCTACAAATGATTTAGATTTACAAACCATGTCTATCTTAGAAGAATTCATTGATAATTTTAATGGTGCTATCATATTTGTATCTCATGACCGCTTTTTCATTGACCGTCTAGCTGATAAAGTCTTTGTATATCAAAAAGATGGTTCTCTTCGTCAATATCCTGGTGGATACTCCTATTACAAAGGTATTGAAGAAAAAGAATTGGCTACATTAGAAAAGGAAAAAAATACTGAAGCCAAAAATTCCACTTCTGATACAGAAAAAACACTTAAAAATATTGCAACTAAAATTGAACCTGTAAAAAAACTTTCTTTTAAAGAACAAAAAGAATATGCTGAAATTGAAGCCATAATTGCCGAAACAGAAGGTAAACTAAAAGTAGTGCAACTTCAAATGAGTCAAAATGCTTCTGACTATGGCAAATTAAATGAACTCACTAAAGAAGAAACTGCTTTACAAGAAAAATTAGATTATTTAATGGATCGCTGGGCATATCTTGAAGAATTAGCCGAAAATAGTAAATAAATATAATAAAAAAAGTAATAAAAAAGAAGCTTTTTGTCTAAATATAGATGAAAAGCTTCTTTCTTTATAAAAATAAACTTAATTTTATTCTATTTTTTTATAATTTACTCATAAATTTTTCATTATTTATGATGAATCTTTCATGTACTCCTTTACCAATGACTTTATGTGTATCTTTTGCTTCAACTATAAAAGTTAATTTTCTACCTTCAATTTTATCCAAAACTGCTGTTGCTGTTACAATATCATCCATTGCTGTTGGTGCTACATGGGCAATATCTAATTTTATGCCTACAGTACCTTCTCCTTCTTCTAAATAATCTTTTAATGCTGTACATGCAGCTTCTTCCATCAATGCTACCATAGCAGGAGTTGCAAAAACAGGCAACGCACCACTTTTCATATTTTTAGCTGTATTATTCTTTGATACTTTTACTTTAGCTTGTCCAATAATTCCACTTTTTAAATCCAACATAAAAATCCTTCCTATCTCTAAAAAATCTATTTCTATTTTAACATACATAAAAAAATTATCTATGAATTATTTAAACAAATAATTTATAAATATTCAAACTACTTTTATTGTTAAAATAATGTATACAATGTTCTAATAATATTTACATTGACTTAACACTTTATTACTACTATAATGGTAAAGGTGTTTTTTTATATATTGTTAAATTGTTAATTTGTTAACTGCATAAAATAACAATATATCTATAGGCTTTATACAATAATATTATTAAAGGAGTTTTTTTAATGAAAAAGTTACGCATTAATTTAACTGCTCAAATTTTTCTTGGGTTAGTCTTAGGTGCTATCTTTGGTTACTTTTTACCCGATATCGGCTCACAATTAAAACCGCTAGGCGATGCATTTATTCGCATGATTAAAATGATCGTTGTTCCTCTTATTTTTAGTACTTTAATCATCGGCATTGCAGGCACAGGCGATTTCAAAAAACTTGGTCGCTTAGGTGGTAAAGCCATAATTTGGTTTGAAGTTGCTAGTAGTTTAGCTCTAGTTGTTGGTCTTGTTATTGTAAATGTACTTCAACCTGGTGTTGGTGTTTCTCTTCCTTCTATTGGGGCTTCTGCTGGTGCTAATGCTGCCGCTACTGCAGAATCTTTCAGTATTTCCATGCACTTATTAAATATCATTCCTGCTAACATCGTTGAAGCTTGTGCCAAAAGCGACATGTTACAGATCATCTTCTTTAGTTGTTTCTTTGGTGTAGCTTTAGCTCATATCGGTGAAAAAGGAAAAATCGTTGTAGAATGTTGCCGTGGAATAGCTGAAGCAATGTTTAAGGTTACTCACTACGTCATGTTATTTGCTCCAATTGGTATTTTTGCCATGATTTCTTATACTGTTGGCACATTCGGCTTAGAAATGCTCATTCCTCTTGGAAAATTAGTATTCTCTCTTTATTTTGCAATTATCGTTTTCTTAATTATTCTTGCAACTATTGCCTCTATTATAACTAAATTAAATTTCTGGCACATCTTTAAAGTTTTACGTGAACCTTTATTATTAGGTTATTCTACTGCTAGTAGTGAAGCCGCATTACCAATAGCTATGAAATGTTTGGAAAAATTAGGTTTACCAAAACATGTCATCACATTTGTTATGCCAACAGGTTATTCTTTTAATCTTGACGGCTCAACTTTATATAGTTCCTTGGCAGTTATTTTCTTAGCTCAAATGTATGATATTGATTTTGGTATCACTCAACAAATCATGATGTTACTTACACTTATGATTTCTACTAAAGGTATTGCTGGTGTTCCGGGTGCTTCTATCATTGTAATCGCTGGTACAGCTGCTTCTTTTGGTATTCCAACAGAAGGTATCGCTATTATCTTAGGTGTAGACCGTATTATGGATATGGCTCGTACATTCTGCAATATCTTTGGTAACTGTATTGCTACTGTTGTAGTTGGTCTTTGGGAACGTGAAATTTCTCGTAGTGAAATAAAATCTTCCTATAAAAATAATTTTAAAGAAGATACTTTAGCCTAAAATAATAAAATAAGATAATAATAAAGCTCCTTAAAAGCTGTCCACTGACTTTTAAGGAGCTTTATTTATTATTTAGCTTTCAACCAAATAGCCATTTCATTTTCGCCGCGATTAAAGGCACAAAAATATGGTATTAGTTTTAACTTAATAATCTCTGTATTATTTTGTTTTACGTCTATATTTCTATATAAGACATCATTCCATTGCTTATCTAAAATTAATTTTTCAGCTTCTAATTCTAATTTTACAATATTCCCTAAACTATCATTATCCTTATATTCATTTATCTTCTTATTTGTGTCTATAGTTATCAAATGCAAATTAGCTCCATTATCCACACCTTCTGCACAATAAATAATAGGACCTCTTTGTATAGCAATTTTTCCATAATCTTCACGAACTAAAGGATTTGCACAAACAAAATTAGCTTCTATTTGTATATCAAAAATAACTATATCTCCTTTTTCCCAAGTTCTATCTATAATAGCATAACCTTTTTCTATTTTAGGTATAAATTTTTTACCATTTAGCTTGAATGAATATCTATTTGCCCAACTAGGAATACGTAAACCTAATTTAAATGTTGCCTCACTATTTACTTTAAAAGTAATTTTTCCATCCCATGGATAATCTGTAATTTCTTCAATACTTATCACTTGATTATTAATTTTAAAATCAGATTTATTACTTACATATAAATTACTATAAATAGCATCATCTTTTACTGTATACATATATTCATCTAAAGAACTTAATAATCTAGCTAAATTAGGTGGACAACATGCACAACCAAACCACGCTGGACGAACAGTTTTTACATGTGATTTACCTGGATCTTTATGACTTAATTGAGGAACAACTTCCAATGGATTTACATAAAAGAAATGTTTCCCATCAAGAGCCATACCATCTATAACTGTATTATATAAAGCTTTTTCCATTATATCTGCATATTGACTATCCACATCTAATTTTAACATATTATTTGCAAAAAAGATCAATCCTATAGAAGCACATGTTTCACAATACATTGTATCATTTGGCAAATCATAATCTGCAGTAAATGCTTCTCCTATAACAGTAGAACCTATACCACCTGTTATATACATACGTTTAGTAACAATATTCTTCCATAAACGTTTACAAGCTTCAAACATTTTTTCATCATTATTTAAACGAGCCAACATAGCCATACCTGTACACATATACATAACACGTACGGCATGTCCTTCAGCTGTTTCTTGTTCCAAAATAGGCTTATGATTTTGATAATATTCTGGCTTAAAACTTTCCATACCTTCAATTACAGGTTTAGTTGAAGGATCTGTTTTCTGTTGTTCTTTAAAGAAATTTGGATTTTTTCCACGTTCATATAAGAAGAAATTTGCTAATTTCTTATATTTATCATTTTTTGTAAGTTCAAATAAACGAAGTAATGCCAATTCTATTTCTTCGTGTCCATCATATCCATGAATTTTTCCATCTTCACTGCCAAAAACATCATCAATATGATCTGATAATTTACAAGCAATATCTAATATTTTTTGATTTTTTGTAACACTATAATAGCCAACTGCTGCTTCAATAAAATGCCCTGCACAATAAAGTTCATGACTCTGATATAAACGTTTATATCTACGCTCTGGTGCTTCTATAGTGAAATATGTGTTTAAATATCCATCACTTTGTTGTGCTTTTGCTAATAAATCTACTACCCCATCTGCAATTTTTTGTAAATCGTCATCTTGATGTTGATGTAATGCATATGCTACTGCTTCGAGCCATTTATAAACATCACTATCTTGAAAAACCATTCCATAATGTTTTCCTTTGCTTATTCCAGCTGCAATTTTGAAATTTTCAATAGCATGGCTTTTCTCTGCTGGTATATGATCTGCATCTCTTTCTTTTTCAATTTTAATATCTGCTTCATCATTCAATACTGACCATTGAAAAGGTAACATTTCTTCACGGATTAAATTTATATATTGTTGCCAAAATGGTGCTGTTATTTTTATTTTATTTTCAAACATAATAAATCTCCTTAATAATAATCGATTTTCATCTATTAACTATTTTTTATTAACTATTTCTTTTTGCTAAATCTAAAAGAATATTATTTTCATTTTGTTCATACTTACGATAAAAAAGCATAGGAATAATTCCACATAAGAAAATTATTGCAGGAAGCCATGTAAATACGAATTGTATACCAAATAATGCTGTTGAAGATTGTACTGCATTAGGCACATAACCAAATAAATTCATAACAGCTGCTGGAATAAAACCGCCTATTCCAGAGCCAGCTTTGATACAAAATGCACTTCCTATAGCTGTTAAAAATCCACTAGCACGAATACCTGTTTTCCATTCTCCAAAATCAACTGTATCTGAAAGCATAGCAAATGGCATTGAACATGCTATACCTTGCCCTAAAGAAGCAATAATCCAAAAAATAATCATTAATTCTATATTAGTGCCTACAAAGAAAATACCAATATGTCCGCCTGCAACTAGAATAAAACCTAAAATCATTGTTCCATATTTATTAAATCTTTTTACTAATAATGGAATAGAAATCATACCTACAACTTGAACCAACATTATGCCATTTATAAATGCTGTTAAACTTTTATCTCCTAGATAATATTGACAATAATATACTACAGTGGATAAACGTATAGTTAATGCTATCCAAAAAATCAAATTAGCTATAACAACCAATATCCATGGCCAATTACCTTTTATTGCTTTTACACTATCTTTTATTGGTATACTTTTTATTTTCTCTACGTTAACTTCACGTAAATTCTTAAAAGCTACTATAAATAAAACAATAGCGATAATACCAAAAAATGCTAATGTATATGAAAAACCTTTTTGTTCATTTCCTTCACCAAAAAAAGCAACCAAAGGCAATGTAAAAGTCATACAGATAAATGCCCCTATATTACCGCCAACCATACGAAATGTATTTAATATAACACGTTCACCTGGACGATGAGTTAAATTCGGTAATATTGAAGTAATTGCTGTTTGTATCCCCGTATAAAAAATTCCTGCTAATATATAAGTAACTACAGCATAAATTATTTTTGTTGTACCTGATAGAGCTGGTGTAGTAAATGTAAGCCACATAAATACAGCAAATGGTACACATAACCATAAAAAGTATGGTCTAGATTGTCCATATTTAGATTTAGTATGGTCAACAATAAAACCCCAAACAGGAGCATCTATTGCATCTAATAAACGAGTAAACAATAAAATTGCTCCAGCTGTAGCAACAGATAAACCAAAAACATCTGTATAGAAATACAACAAATAAGAACCTATTATACAATATAATAAATTTCCGCATCCATCAGTTAAACCATAACTTAAACGACCAGATAATGGTACTTTATGATTAACTTGATTATTATTCATATTTAAAACCACCTTATTTTTTTTAGTCACGTAACTTTTAACTGTTTATATTTTATATAATTATTTGAAAACTTTAAATAAATAAAATTAACATTTAATAGTATAATATTAGCATAAATAGTATAATAAAATTATCATAACTAATAAAAAAATATATAGTATAATATTAATAATCATCATTATTATGCTTAATTTCAAGTTTTATCAGTATAACGAAATTAATATTTGAGGTGATTTTTTGTATATTATTTTTACTTGTCCACCTTTGCCTCATTTAATAGTGGGAGGTAAATCATTATATCGAGTAGGCGATTTACATTTAAGAAGAATCATGCCGTCTACATTTGACTTAATATTTGTAACTGCTGGCAAACTTTATTTAGAAGAAAATTCTCAAAAATATATTCTCAAAAAAGGAGAATTCTTAATTTTACCACCAAATAGATTGCACAAAGGATATAAATGTTGTGATGAAGCTACAGATTTCTTTTGGCTACATTTTTATACTACTGGTAAATTCAAATATATGGATAAACCCATTTATGATAAAAATCACAAACAAAAAGCAAATTATCAATTTACTAAAGAACCTTTCCATATATCATTACCTCAACATGGTTCACTAACAGTCGAACAACAATCTCAAATGGCTGAATATATGAATACCATTGTTCAAGTAAAAATTGATAAAACTAAGCCCAAAAAAGATTTCTATTCTTCAACTGTTTCTCAATTAAAAAGCCAACAATTATTTTTTTCTATTTTAAGCATTCTTTGTGATATTCATGAACCTAATACCAAAAATGTAGCAGAAAAAATTCATGAACATTTTTCTCTATTCTACACAGAAAGATTTGATTTGAAAAAACTATCTGATGAATATGCTTTTCATCCTACACATATAATTCGTTGCGTAAAAAATAAATATGGCTTAAGCCCACTACAACTACTCTTGCATATACGCATACAAAAAGCAAAAGAATTATTAACACATACAAACTTTACTATTAATAAAGTAGCTATATCTGTAGGATTTGATGATAATGCATATTTCACTAAACAATTTAAACGTATAGTCGGCACTACTCCCACAAATTATAGAAAACAACATCTAAAATCAGTCTAACATTATTTTAAAATAGCTATAATAAAACAAAAATGCTATAATAAAACATATT
>ULXA01028622.1_pt1 | contig 11591 bp, 10 predicted proteins | sample 1960861 | NCBI WGS metagenome assembly ULXA01 (sample SAMEA4835827, study PRJEB28245) | human gut metagenome | biome: gut microbiome; material: fecal sample | place: Denmark | collected 2008
TGTGCTCATTTCCTTGCTATGCGTAAACGTGCAGCTGAACATGAATGTGAAAAAGTTGGTGCTGAACTTCGTAAACTTTATAGCTGGAATGATTCTGATAAACTTATCAACAATTAATAGCGGCGATAGATAAAGCAAAAAGAGATGCTGCAAGGCATCTCTTTTTTTATCAAAACATTTGACTACATATAAAAGGGGGAAAATTTTATGCGAATGAACGGCGCTCAAGCAATTATCGAATGTTTGAAAAAGGAAAATGTAAATCTTGTTTTTGGTTATCCTGGTGGTGCTGTTTTAACTTTATATGATGCTTTATATCAAAATAAATTTCCTCATATCTTAACTAAACATGAACAAGGTGCTATCCATGCAGCAGATGGATATGCCCGTTCTAGTGGTAAAGTTGGGGTATGTTTTGCTACATCTGGCCCAGGTGCTGCAAATTTGATTACAGGTATTGCGACAGCAAATATAGACTCCATTCCTATCGTTTGTATCACAGGACAAGTTGCCACTCATCTAATCGGTAAAGATTCTTTCCAAGAAGCTGATGTATGCGGTATCACTGCTCCTGTAACTAAACATAATTATTTGATAAAAAAAGTTAGTGATTTACCACGAGTATTTAAAGAAGCATTTCATATTGCTTCCACAGGTAGACCAGGTCCTGTTGTCATTGATATTGCTAAAGATGTATTCGAAGCTGAAATAGATTTTGAATATCCTGATAAAGTAAATCTTCCAGGATATAAATTACAAAAAGATGGCAATACAGAAGAAATTGACAATTTAATCGAAGCTGTGAAAAATGCTGAAAAACCTGTTTTATTCGTTGGTGGCGGTGTCATTTCTTCAAATACTTCTGCATATATTAGACAATTAACCGAAATAACTGGTATTCCTGTTGTCGAAAGTCTCATGGGTAGAGGTTCTGTACCTTGCGATCAAATGGAATCTTTAGGCATGGTTGGTATGCATGGCACTTATACAGCTAATATGGCCGTAATGGAATGTGATTTATTAATCAGTTTTGGTGTACGTTTTGATGATCGTGTTACAGGTAAAGTTTCAGAATTTGCACCTAATGCCAAAATTGCTCATTTTGAAATCGATAGTGCAGAAATAAATAAAAATGTACATGTAGATTATCCTGTAATTGGTGATTTACGTTGGTCATTGCCTCTATTCACTGCTAAATTATCCATAGTCGGTTCACAATTAAAAGAACAATACAAACCTTGGCGTGATTATATTTTCGATATGAAAAAATATAATCCATTATTATATCGCAATGATGATAATTTAATTATGCCAGAAAATATAATCACTGCTATTAGTGAAATCTGTGATGATGACACAATTGTAGTAACTGATGTTGGTCAACATCAAATGTGGGCTGCACAATATTACAATTTACAAAAATCCCGCAAATTCATCACTTCTGGTGGACTTGGTACAATGGGATTTGGTCTTCCTGCTGCTATTGGTGCTAAACTTGCTAATCCAGATAAAAAAGTAGTTTTATTTACAGGTGATGGTAGTATCATGATGAATTGTCAAGAATTTGCTACTGTTGCTGATTATAATTTAGATATAAAAGTAGTTGTACTCAATAACCATATGCTTGGCATGGTTGCTCAATGGCAACGTATGTTCTACAATCACCATTATTCCCATTCTGTATTAAGAGGTAAAACTGATTTAGTAAAATTAGCTCAGGCTATGGGCGTAAATGGTTATCGCATTGATAATAAAACTACATTTAATGAAGAATTAGCAAATTATATTAATAGCGATGGAGCTTGTCTCATTGATATATTAATTCCAGATGAAGAAAATGTATTCCCTATGGTTCCCGCTGGTGGACGACTTGATCAAATGGTATTGGAGGCAGAACAATGAATTATCAATTAACACTATTAGCTGAAGATACTCCTGGAGTATTAAGCCATATTGTTTCTCTTATCAGCAGACGTTCATTCAATATCAATACTTTATCTGTAGGCTATACAGAAGAAGAACATGTTACTAGAATGAGCTTTGTTTTAACTGCCGATAGTGAAGATGAAGTAGAACAAGTTATGAAGCAAATCAATAAACTCATTAACGTAATAAAAATAGTTAATTTGACTCATATTGATTCAATCAATCGCGAACTTGTGATGATAAAAGTAAAAGCTGATCCTATAACTAGAAATGATATTGTAAATATAGTAAATATTTTCCGTGCTAAAATAGTTGATATCAATCGCGAAACACTCGTTATTGAATTAACTGGTGATCATACAAAAATCGATGCACTTTGTGAAATGCTTGCAGATTATGAAGTAATTGAAGTAGCTAGAACTGGTACACTCACTATGTCACGTGGTCCTGTTCCTGTAAAAAATATGTAATATATAAGATAAAGACATTCTTTTTTATAAATTTTAATTTTAAATTTAAATTATACATAAAGGAGAATGTCTTTTTTATTTTCTTCAAATAAAAAGAGTACAGATTATTTTTCTGTACTCTTTATTTATTTAATTATTTTTCTTTTTAAACATATAACCTATAGCTAAAATTATAATCCATAATGGTAAAATAAATAAAGCATTTTGAGTATCTGGTATTTGATACATCATAAAGGCAATAAAAATTAAAAATGCAATACATAAATAATTAATGATTGGATAACCTATAGATTTAAAATGTAAATCTTTATCTTGTCCTAAAGCTGCTTTTGCTTTTCTAAATTTTAAATGTGTAACAATAATGATAAACCAACTAACAAGAACAGCTGCTACAGCAATAGAAACAAGGTACATAAAAACTTTTCCTGGGAAAAGATAATTTAAAATAACAGCTATTAAAGTAATCCCAGAAGAAATAAAAATGCCAATCATTGGTACACCATTTCTAGTAAGAGATGTCAAAATCTTTGGTGCGTTACCTTGACGAGCTAAACCATAAAGCATGCGAGAATTACTATAAATGGCACTATTATAAACAGATACAGCTGCTGTTAATACTACTATATTTAATAAATTAGCTGCAGCTGGTATACCAATATTAGAGAAAATCTGTACAAATGGACTAGCTTCTAATCCTACCTCATTCCATGGATATAAAATCATCAAGACTAACAATGTACCAATGTAGAAAATAAGAATTCGCCAAATAACCTGATTTATCGCCTTAGGAATAGATTTTTGAGGCTCATCTGCTTCTCCAGCAGTAATGCCGATTAATTCTATGCCACCAAATGAGAACATGACAACAACAAGAGAAAGAGCAAGTCCCCACCAACCGTTTGGCAAATATCCGCCATGACTCCAAAGATTACTAAGATTTTCAGGAAAAGTTCCCATATCTGTGCAAATTATATATATGCCAAAAATAATCATACAACAAATTGCCACTACTTTGATAATAGCTGTACAAAATTCAAATTCACCATATAATTTTACATTAATTAAATTAATTGCAGTAATTACAATTAAACAAATGAGAGCAGAAAGCCATTGAGGTACATCTGGTAACCAATAATTTATATAAATACCTACAGCAGTTAATTCTACCATGCTTACAATAACATAATTCATCCAATAATTCCAACCAGATAAAAAGCCGATAAATTCATGCCAATAAGTATTTGCATAAGAACTAAATGAACCTGAAACTGGATTATCTACAGCCATCTCTCCAAGCATACGCATGATAAAAAATATTACACAACCACCAATTAAATAAGATAGTGAAATAGCAGGTCCAGCAAGTTGGATTGTTGAGGCAGAACCATAAAAAAGACCTGTACCAATAGCACCACCTAAAGCGATCATTTGCAAATGACGATTTTTTAAACCACGCTTTAAGCTTTGCTGTGAATTTGTTTTCATCCTAAATCCCTCCATCTTTTAAAGAAGATAGTTAATTAAAAACCCTGTAGGTTTTCTATTCCTACAGGGTTTAATTAATGGTAGTACAAATAGATGTTACTATTATACACTATTTTATTTATAATTTAAAAGACCTTTTTCACCAGCAACGACATTTTGTCCAATTTTAAAGACTTCAACCTTATTATTGCCAGTAAAAGCAATAGGAGAAACGAGTGATTTACCTGCTTCTTGTACAGCATCTAAATCCACAATTACTAAAACATCACCTTGTTTTACTTCATCACCGACTTTTACATTTGAAGAAAAGCCTTCGCCTTCCATTTCTACAGTATCAATTCCAATATGAATTAATACTTCTGTGCCATCTTCTTTAGATTCTAGACCAAAAGCATGACCTGTAGGAAAAGCTGCTGTTACTTTAGCATCGAATGGTGCAATGATTTTTCCATCTGTCAATTCAATACCACAACCATCACCCATCATTTTTTGAGCAAAAGCTGGATCTGGAATGTCTTCCATAGCTACTACTTTACCCGTCATAGGTGAAATAAAATTTTTCTCGTTTGATTGAAATAATTTTGAAAATAATCCCATTTATTTATCCTCCAAAAAATTAAATATTCTACTTAGGTTTTTTATTTATTATATACTAAGGTGCTATTAGATTGCAATAAATATTCTAAATCATCATTAATTTTTGCAATTTATTTTCAATTTTATTATTGTGCAAATAAAAAAGGCTTAATTTCATTATATAAGAAAATTAAGCCTTTTAATTTAATATATTAAATTAAGATTTGATTACCATCTGCAATCTTCACGATGATGATGATGTCTACCGCCACCATTTCTCCAACCATCGCCATTACCATTTCCATTACCGTTACCATAATAGCCACAGCCATAACCATCGCCATCACAGAGAGCTTGTCTTTCTTCGATAGAAGCTAAAATTCTATCAGCTTGTTCTTGAGTAAGTCTACCATCTGCTACACGTGCTGCTAACTGATCTTTTCTAAGTTCTAAAACTTCTGTTTTGAATTCATCTAATTTACCAGCTTCTTTAGCAATAGTACCAAAAGATTTACCTGTATCATGTCTTTCATCAATAACACTTTCTACACTACGACCAGTGAGTCCAGCAACGATTTCAGCTGGGCTATTGTAAGCAGAAGCTGCAAAAGCTGTTGTTGCCACTGTCAAAGCTAATAATCCTGTGATAATGATTTTCTTTAAGTTTTTCATATTTATTCCTCCTAACGTATCTCTTATCTTTGATTATATTGTAACAAGACTTTTTGTCAAAATTATGTCTTTTTTGTTTTATTTTAAAGGTATTTTAAAAATAAATTTTGCTCCACCATCAGGATTATTTCGAGCTATTAAATCTATATTGTGTCTTTCAGCAATTTGTTTCGCTATAGCTAAACCTAAACCTGTACCCACTTTATTATGTTCTCCATGAGTTTTATAAAACCTATCAAATATATGAGGTAAATCTTTTTCATTTATGCCAATTCCATAATCGCGAATAACAATTGTATCATCTTGAACTAAAACATCTACCTTGTTATTTTCAGATGAAAATTTAATAGCATTATCTAAGATAATCAAAAACATTTGACGAAGTCTTCCATAATCGCCAGAAATTTTCAGATTAGGATTTTTTAGGTCAATATTTATAGAAACATTTTTATTTTTTGCAATTTGCCTTGCACTTCTGACTACATCAGAAATAACATCATTCAGATTTAAATCTTGTTTCTCAATCGCAAAATCTGGATTTTGTAATCTGGATAAATCAAGCAAATCCCCTACTAATCTTTGCAAAAATTTAGCTTCATTTAACATTTGTAAATGATATTCATCTATTTGCTTAGGATCTGTGATAATCTTATCACAGAGTGCTTCTAAAGAGCCTCGAATAACTGTAACTGGTGTCCTAAGTTCGTGAGATATATTAGAAACAAAATCTTTTCGCATCTGTTCAAGTTTTAAACTCTCTTTACTAGCTTCATCCAAACGAACGGCCAATAAATCCATCACATTTGCCAATTGTCCTACTTCATCTTTTTGTTTTATATTGCATTTGGCTTGGTAATTACCTTCAGCTAATTGCATAGCTACAGATTTCATCCTTGTCAAAGGTTTGGTGAAAAAATAAGAAAAAATTATAGATAAAGCTAAGACGATGATAAGAGCTAAAATTATACTTATACCTAATATCATAATTCCTTGATAAATTCCATCAGTAGTCCCTTCTATAGGTGAGTGCAGTAATACCGCTCCCCAAACTTTGCCATTCGCATCTTTTATAGGGACACCTACCGTTAAAGTTAACTGAGATAAAACGTCACTAAAGCCTTCACTAAATACAGTTTTATCTTGGAATACCTCTTTGATCACTTCACTAGCATTTGGTGGCAATTCTGAAAACGTATAATTGACATGCATCATTTTATGGTGTTGCATATTCTTCGGTGTGATGACATTCATATTTTCATCTACTATCCAGACATTATAACCCATGATTTCACTGCTAAAATATAAATGAGCACCATATCCCATACCGCCATATCGTCTGCCTGTTGACAAAGATTGAGCTAAAGATTGAGCATAATTTTCTAATTGGGTTTTATGTAAATCTACAGTATATTGTTTAAATAATACTAAGAATATACCACTGATTATTATAGAAAAGATTATCAATGCTATAGCAAAATTTAAACTCAGCTTTAACGCTATTTTATTGTTTAACATCGTCAATTACCTCAAATTTATAACCGACTCCCCAAATAGTTTTTATCTCCCATTTAGGATGAGGATATTTTTCCAATTTTGCACGCAATCTTTTTATATGACTATCCACTGTTCTACTATCACCGATATAATCATAACCCCATAATTTATTCAATAACATATCTCGAGAAAAAACTCTATCTTTTTTAGTAGCTAAAGTCCATAAGATTTCAATCTCTTTTTTAGTTAATGATAATATTTTCCCATCTATACTAACTGTATAATCTGCCAAATTTATTTTTAAATTATCATAAATAAAAATCTGTGAATTTTCTTCTCTAGGTTTAATGCGTCTTAAAATAGCTTTTATCCTAGCCATGATTTCTCCTGGTGAAAATGGCTTTACAATATAATCATCAGCACCGATTTCCAGTCCCATAATTTTTTCAAAATCTTCTCCACGAGCAGTAATCATTATAATCGGTACATTTGAAGTTTTACGAATCACTCTACAAACTTCAAAACCATCTATTTTAGGCATCATTACATCTAATAAGATAATATCAGGCTGTTCTTTTTCAAATATATCAATAGCTTCTTGACCATCAATAGCCACGACTGTTTGATAGCCTTCTTTTTTAGCATAAGCTTCTAAAATAGAAATGATTTGTTTGTTATCATCTACAATTAATACTTTCATAAAAAACACCTCTATTATTTATTGTTAATCATGTAAAATTCTATAAAAAAAGTGCATAAGAATAAGTAAATATCTTATCCTTACACACTTTTAGCTTACCTTATTTTTATTTCATATACAAGGCTAATCATATAGTTTTATGCTTTTTCTGGAGTAGAAATCGTAGGTTCATCAATTATAGCATCTGATTTAACATCTTCATTTTTTAAATCATTTGTAGCAAGATTTTCTTTTTCTTCTGTTGTCTGTTTTTCTTCTTTAACATCGCAAACACCATCTAAGCTACCAGTTTCCATGATGATTTTTAAATCTTTTTCTTCAAGTGTTTCTTTTTCCATCAAAGCTTTAGCGATTAAATGAAGTTTATCTATATTTTCGATTAATAATTTACGACACTCATCATAAGCTTCTTCGATATAACGACGAACTTCTTTATCAATAGCACAAGCTACATCTTCACTGTAATTGCGTTGATTATTGAAATCACGACCTAAAAATACTTGATGATCTTGTCCATCACCAAAAGCGATAGGACCTAACACATCACTCATACCATATTGAGTAATCATGCTACGAACTAGACCAGAAGCTTGCTGAATATCATTAGAAGCACCTGTACTGATTTCTTTGAGTACAACTTCTTCAGCTACACGACCACCGAGCATAGTTTTTAATCTATCAAGTAATTCTCCACGTGTTGCATAAGAGCGATCTTCTTTAGGTAACATTAAAGTATAACCGCCAGCTCTACCACGAGGAATAATTGTTACTTTATGCACAGGATCAGCATTTGGCAATAATAAACCGATTAATGCATGACCACCTTCATGATATGCAGTAAGACGTTTTTCACGTTCACTGATTACTTTAGATTTACGCTCTGGACCTGCGATTACGCGTTCAATGGATTCTTCTAAAGAATTCATTGAAATAGTCTTTTTATTTCTACGTGCAGATAAAAGTGCAGCTTCATTTACAAGATTACTTAAATCTGCTCCTGTAAAACCTGGTGTACGACGAGCTAATACATTTAAATTAACATCATTATCCACAGGTTTTCCTTTTGTATGAACTTTTAAAATAGCTTCACGACCACGAACATCTGGTCTATCAACAACGATTTGTCTATCGAAACGTCCTGGACGTAAAAGAGCTGGATCTAAAATATCAGGTCTATTTGTAGCTGCGATAATGATAATGCCTTCATTAGCAGCGAAACCATCCATTTCAACGAGTAATTGGTTAAGAGTTTGTTCACGTTCATCATGACCACCGCCTAAACCAGCACCACGTTGACGACCTACAGCATCAATTTCATCGATAAAAACAATACATGGAGCGTTTTTCTTAGCCTGTTCAAATAAATCACGCACACGAGAAGCTCCGACGCCGACAAACATTTCTACGAAATCAGAACCACTGATAGTGAAAAATGGAACACCTGCTTCACCAGCTACAGCTTTTGCAAGTAAAGTTTTACCTGTACCTGGAGGGCCAAATAATAACACACCTTTTGGGATTCTTGCACCGAGGTCATTGAATTTCTTTGGATGTTTTAAGAATTCTACAACTTCAGCAAGTTCCTGTTTTGCTTCATCAGCACCAGCAACATCACTGAATGTAACTTTTACTTTGCCATCGCCCATCATTTTAGCACGACTTTTACCAAAGCTCATTACACGGCTACCGCCACCTTGTGATTGTTGCATGATGAAAAACCATACACCAATGAGTAAAAGCATAGGAAGTAAAGAAGAAAATAATGTTGTCCACCATGGAGTTTCTGGTGGATTTTCTGCTTTTATATCCACACCATTATCTCGAAGAGTTTTTACAAGTTCATCATCACCATTTGGATAACCAGGTGTAATTGTTGTAAACTCTGTACCGTCTTTCAATGTACCTTTAATGTTGCTATTTTGCATTACAACTTTAGCTACATTTTTGTCATCGACTTGTTTTACAAATTCAGTGTAATTTATTTCTTGTTTATCGCTTGTATCTACTGAAAAATGATCAATTACAGTTATTGCTACAAGAATGATTAACAAGTAAAAACCCACATTCCTCAAAAATTTATTCAATCTTATGCCTCCTCATAGCATTGTCTTCAAATCATAATGATTAATTATATCATATAAATTAGCCAATTAATAGCGAATCTATCTGAATATCTTTATTTTGTATATACTTCTGGTTTTAAGATACCAATATAAGGTAAATTACGATATTTGCTATCGTAATCTAATCCATAACCAACTAAAAATTCATTAGGTACTTCAAATCCTACATAATCAACTTTAACATCAACTTCTCTGCGTTCTGGTTTATTTAATAATGCACATAATTTTACGCTAGCAGGATGACGAGATTCCATATTTTTTAATAAATAAGATAATGTAAGACCAGAATCTACGATATCTTCAATGATGATAACGTGTTTTCCTTCAATACTAAAGTCTAAATCTTTTAAGATTTTAACTGCACCGCTACTAGTAGAACCTTTACCATAGCTAGAAGCTGCCATAAAATCAAAAGATACTGGAACATTTATTTCACGTACTAAATCAGCATAGAAAATAATTGCCCCTTTTAAAATACCAATAGCATAAACTTCTTTACCAGCATAATCACGATTGATTTCAGCTGCTATTCTTTTTACACCTTCATGTAATTGCTCTTCTGTATAGAGTACACTTTGAATATCGTCTTGCATTGTTTTCATAATTTAAAACCACCTAATTATTATTTTTTAATTTTAAATATAGTATATGTTTACTATCTTTATTTATTAGATAATGAGCATCTTGTTGTATACCAGCTATCCAGATAATTCCCTTTTCATCACAAATCAAAGGTATTTTATCTCTATCTTTTGCTGGAATTTTTCTATCAATCAAAATATCTTTGATTTTTTTACTACCTTGCATTCCCTTAGGAGTAATTCTATCACCATTTTTTCTAGTACGAATATGCAAATCTCCATTTATTTTATCCATATCAATAAAACAATGATTTCGACCAGATAATTTAATTAATTTATCTACCTTCTCAATTATTAAAGATTGTTCATAAGGCAATTTTATTTCTTTTTGACCAAAAAGTAAACTTAAATCTATTTTTAGTGAAAGATTTTGCTCTTTTTCAATCGATTTATTTAAATTAGTATTTTGTTTAGTGAAAATAAATTGATCATAACTTATATTTACATATAAATTTTGAGGTAATTGCAATACTGAACTAGTATGTCCATTGTATAAAAACTTATCGATTTTATCAATATGCACAAAACTAATATTTTCTAAATTACTTTGAAGTTTTTGAATGATATATCTATATAGAGATGTTCTAATAGCTTTATGCTCTTTTTTTAAATCTGAAATATCAATTGTAATTTCAGTATTATTTTGCTCATTTATATTGACATTCGTTTTTTGTGTATAGAAATCTTTAACATAATAATCTATAAAATCATGCTCTTGTGCAATAATTTTAGCACTATTACAGATAGCTGTCACTATCTGAGGATTATATTCTTCTAATCTAGGCAACAAATCTAAACGAATTCGATTGCGTTCATAATCTAAACTATTATTTGTTTCGTCCAAACAAGGATTTAGATTTTCAACTGAGCAATACGCTTCTATTTCCTTACGATATAAGCAAAGAAAAGGTCTGATAATATCACCATTTACAGCTTTCATTCCGCTGAGACCAGCAGGGCCAGCACCTCTTAGTAGATGTTGTAGTACAGTTTCTGCTTGATCATTTAGATGATGAGCTGTAACTATTTTTGTAGCATTTTCCCTTTTGGCTATCTTGCGTAAAAATTGGTATCGCAATTTTCTAGCCAAAGTTTCTACAGATAATTTTTCTGTTTTTAGATGCTTTAAAACATTTAAATGTTCCATAAAAAATGGAATATTTCTTTGTTCGCAATATGTTTTTACATATTGAGCATCATTTAAAGAGCTTTCCTTGCGAATACCATGTTCAGCATGAGCCACAATAATATCTAATTCATATTTTATACGAAGTTTTAATAAGATATCCACAAGAGCTATAGAATCAGGGCCACCCGAACAGGCAATCAATAATTTATCATGAGGTTTAAATAAATTACATTCATTAGCAAATTTTTCTACTTTATTTATTATTTTTGTTATATCCATATCAATTGCAATTTCGCTCATAAAAGATACCTCAAATTATAAATTATTTAACGATTAACAAAAAGCACTCTTTAAAAAATTAAAGAGTGCTTCTTA
>ULXA01042378.1_pt1 | contig 11213 bp, 9 predicted proteins | sample 1960861 | NCBI WGS metagenome assembly ULXA01 (sample SAMEA4835827, study PRJEB28245) | human gut metagenome | biome: gut microbiome; material: fecal sample | place: Denmark | collected 2008
GCGAGAGTAGGGAACTGCCAGGCATCAAATTAAGCAGAAGGCCATCCGTCAGGATGGCCTTTTTGCATTGGCGCAGAAAAAAATGCCGGATGCGACGCTGGCGCGTCTTATCCAGCCTACTCTTGCTTATCCGTTCTGCTTTTGCATCCACTCCACCACAAAATCAGCCAGCCCCTCAACATCATTAATATCCAGTAATGCGACATCAAGATTAAGCGGCACATCACTGGCTACAGCAATAACATGCCTGTCTATCACTAATTCTTCAGGTCGATGTCCGGCTCCATCGCGAAACAGCACAATCTTTGCGATCTCTTCATGCTTAAACCCTTCGACCAGAATCAAATCCAGCTTTGAGGTATCCATTCGACTTGCGAGAAACTGTAGATCCAGCTCTTCTTCGTCTGGTGTTTCCGTCATCAAGGCCCATCGTTGCTGGCTGGCAACGATGGTTTGTGCCGCGCCAGCCTTGCGCAGCTCATAGCTATCTTTGCCTGGCTTATCAACATCCATATCATGGTGCGTATGCTTAATCAGCCCTGGACGGATCCCTCTGGCGCATAATGCCGGGATCAGTTTTTTCAAAAGCGTAGTTTTTCCGGTACCACTCCACGCGGCAAAGGCGAGTAACGGTATCATCGTTTTTCCTGCCATCGGGCAAGCTCCTCTGGCGTATTCACGTTAACAAATGCATCTTTATGATCGCTGAAATCAACCGCATGACCGCCAGCCAGACGCATAAATGCCATTACCCGGCGTTCTCCTGCTTGCAGATATTCCAGTAATAAAGGCTCAATAGCGCGGTTTACCAGAGCAATAGTCGGGTGATCGCGTTCACCGTCATGGACCCACACGACAGGCGCATCTTTGCGCTGATGATTAAGCCTGGCTGCTAAATCAGGGGGAATGTAAGGCGTATCGCACGGGCAAAACAAAAACCACTCACCAGCTTCCTGCTGCATTACTGAAAGCATTCCTGCCAGAGGGCCTGGGTAATCCGCCAGTGAATCTTCAATCACTTTCAGACCGCTTGCCTGATAGATTTCCTGATGACGATTAGCATTAACCACGACGTGAGAGAGCTGCGTCATAAGCGCGTCAGCGACATGTTGCCACAGCGGTTTGCCATTTAAGTCCAGCAATCCTTTATCTACGCCGCCCATTCGTCTGGCTTTACCGCCTGCCAGCACAACGCCTGTTATCGTCGTCATCAGATTCACCGATATCGCCTCTTTTATTGTGGGATTGACCCTGCTAACGTGTCTGTCTCAAGAGTAAGGAGCATCACTATGAAATGTAAACGTCTGAATGAAGTTATTGAACTCCTCCAGCCAGCCTGGCAAAAAGAGCCAGACCTTAACCTGTTGCAATTTTTGCAGAAACTGGCGAAAGAGTCAGGTTTTGACGGCGAACTGGCGGATTTGACGGATGACATTCTGATCTATCACCTGAAAATGCGTGATTCCGCGAAAGATGCGGTGATCCCGGGTTTGCAGAAAGATTATGAAGAAGACTTCAAAACGGCGCTGTTACGCGCTCGCGGCGTAATTAAAGAGTAAAAGCTTGTAAGCGGCGCCACCAAAATCATCGTGAAATGATATCCTTCATCATTCGTAATGTTTTCCGGATGATGGGATGAACAACAGCGCTTTTACTTTCCAGACACTACACCCGGATACCATCATGGACGCTCTGTTTGAGCAAGGGATCCGGGTGGATTCCGGTCTTACCCCGCTTAACAGCTATGAAAACCGTGTCTATCAATTTCAGGACGAAGATCGTCGACGTTTTGTCGTCAAATTTTATCGCCCTGAACGTTGGACAGCCGATCAAATCCTCGAAGAACATCAATTTGCGTTGCAGCTGGTAAATGATGAAGTTCCGGTCGCAGCACCTGTGGCCTTTAACGGTCAGACTTTATTGAATCATCAGGGATTTTATTTCGCTGTTTTTCCAAGCGTCGGTGGTCGCCAGTTCGAAGCTGATAATATCGATCAGATGGAAGCGGTTGGGCGTTATTTAGGGCGTATGCACCAGACGGGGCGCAAACAGCTTTTTATCCATCGCCCGACCATCGGTCTGAATGAATATCTCATTGAGCCACGCAAGCTGTTTGAGGACGCTACACTGATACCTTCCGGGTTGAAAGCGGCATTCCTGAAAGCGACAGATGAGCTGATCGCCGCCGTTACAGCACACTGGCGGGAAGATTTCACCGTTCTGCGGCTACATGGAGACTGCCACGCCGGGAATATTCTCTGGCGCGATGGTCCAATGTTTGTTGATCTGGATGATGCACGTAATGGTCCAGCTATTCAGGATTTGTGGATGTTGCTCAATGGCGATAAAGCCGAGCAGCGGATGCAACTGGAAACTATTATTGAAGCTTATGAAGAGCTTAGCGAGTTCGACACCGCTGAAATCGGACTGATTGAACCTTTACGCGCCATGCGTTTGGTTTATTATCTTGCCTGGCTAATGCGGCGTTGGGCTGATCCCGCGTTCCCGAAAAATTTCCCGTGGTTAACCGGGGAAGATTACTGGCTGCGACAGACGGCGACTTTTATAGAACAGGCAAAAGTTCTACAAGAACCCCCTTTGCAATTAACACCTATGTATTAATCGGAGAGAGTAGATCATGAAAAAGATTTGGCTGGCGCTGGCTGGTTTAGTTTTAGCGTTTAGCGCATCGGCGGCGCAGTATGAAGATGGTAAACAGTACACTACCCTGGAAAAACCGGTAGCTGGCGCGCCGCAAGTGCTGGAGTTTTTCTCTTTCTTCTGCCCGCACTGCTATCAGTTTGAAGAAGTTCTGCATATTTCTGATAACGTGAAGAAAAAACTGCCGGAAGGCGTGAAGATGACTAAATACCACGTCAACTTCATGGGGGGTGACCTGGGCAAAGATCTGACTCAGGCATGGGCTGTGGCGATGGCGCTGGGCGTGGAAGACAAAGTGACTGTTCCACTGTTTGAAGGCGTACAGAAAACCCAGACCATTCGTTCAGCATCTGATATCCGCGATGTATTTATCAATGCAGGTATTAAAGGTGAAGAGTACGACGCGGCGTGGAACAGCTTCGTGGTGAAATCTCTGGTCGCTCAGCAGGAAAAAGCCGCAGCTGATGTGCAATTGCGTGGTGTTCCGGCGATGTTTGTTAACGGTAAATATCAGCTGAATCCGCAGGGTATGGATACCAGCAATATGGATGTTTTTGTTCAGCAGTATGCTGATACGGTGAAATATCTGTCCGAGAAAAAATAATTCAATGTAAATTACATAAAGCCCGTGAATATTCACGGGCTTTTTTTATTATTTAATAAATATAAATACATTCTGATAATGCATCCTGCCGCTGGACATTATTTCAGCATAAGTGGATATTCAAAGTTTTGCTGTTTTATCAGGGAATATTTATATGATACGTAAGTCAGCTACAGGTGTTATTGTTGCGTTAGCCGTAATCTGGGGTGGTGACACATGGTACACAGGTACGCAAATTCAGCCTGGTATCGAAAAGTTTATTAAAGATTTTAACGATGCGAAAAAGAAAGGTGAACATGCCTACGATATGACGTTAAGTTATAAAAACTTTGACAAAGGCTTTTTTAATTCCCGTTTTCAAATGCAAATGACATTCGATAACGGTACACCCAATCTCAATATCAAGCCAGGCCAGAAAGTTGTATTTGATGTGGATGTTGAGCACGGTCCGTTGCCCATCACAATGTTAATGCATGGTAATGTCATCCCAGCACTGGCAGCGGCAAAAGTGAACTTAGTGAATAATGAACTGACACAACCGCTATTTATCGCCGCGAAAAATAAATCGCCCGTGGAAGCGACATTGCGATTCGCGTTTGGTGGCTCATTCTCTACGACATTAGATGTTGCCCCTGCAGAGTATGGAAAGTTTTCTTTTGGTGAGGGCCAGTTTACTTTTAATGGTGATGGTAGTTCATTGTCTAACCTGGATATTGAAGGCAAAGTCGAAGATATTGTTCTGCAATTATCACCAATGAACAAAGTAACGGCAAAAAGTTTTACCATTGATTCTCTGGCGCGATTAGAAGAAAAGAAATTTCCGGTTGGTGAAAGCGAGTCGAAATTTAATCAGATTAACATTATCAATCACGGGGAAGACGTTGCCCAAATCGATGCTTTCGTTGCAAAAACCAGGCTGGATCGCGTTAAAGACAAAGATTATATCAATGTCAATCTCACCTACGAACTTGATAAGTTAACAAAAGGGAATCAGCAACTCGGTAGTGGTGAGTGGTCATTGATTGCTGAATCTATTGATCCCTCAGCAGTGCGCCAATTTATCATCCAGTATAACATTGCGATGCAGAAGCAGCTTGCTGCACACCATGAGTTAGCAAACGATGAAGTTGCTCTGCAAGAAGTGAATGCTGCATTGTTCAAAGAGTATTTACCGTTATTACAAAAAAGTGAGCCGACCATTAAACAACCGGTAAGATGGAAGAACGCACTCGGCGAACTAAATGCCAATCTGGATATCAGTATTGCCGACCCAGCCAAATCTTCATCATCCACAAACAAAGATATCAAATCGCTCAATTTTGATGTGAAGTTACCGCTTAATGTCGTCACAGAAACCGCAAAACAGCTTAATTTATCTGAAGGAATGGATGCGGAAAAAGCGCAAAAGCAGGCTGATAAACAAATCAGCGGGATGATGACATTAGGTCAGATGTTTCAGTTAATCACGATTGACAACAATACCGCCTCGCTGCAGCTGCGTTATACACCGGGTAAAGTTGTTTTTAACGGACAGGAGATGAGCGAAGAAGAATTTATGTCTCGTGCCGGACGTTTTGTTCATTAAAATACTCACTCGCCTCTGCTCATTCAGAGGCGAGTAAAACTTACTTATTCTGACGCTGTGATGACATGAGAGACGTCAGAAGCCGGTCTTTTTCCTGCCACAATGAGTTCAGCCATTGCTGAAAATGGCGCTTAAAGCTTTTGTCATTGATGTAGTCGCCATGTAACTCATCGGCAATAGGCTGTAAATCCACATGTACGACAATCCGCGTCAGTTTACCGCTTAACATATCGAAGAACGGCTGACGGTTATTGTCCGGATAACACAGCGTAACATTAAGCAGTTTATCGAATTGTTTACCCAGTACATTTAGCGCCATCGCAATGCCTGCCGCCTTTGGTGGCAACAAGTTTTGAAAAGTGGAGTGGGTTTGCTGATGTTTTTCTTGCGTGAAACGGGAGCCTTCAACGAAATTGACAATGGTGGTGGGATGCAGGCGAAACTTTTCACAAGAACGCCGAGTGGTTTCAACATCTTTACCACGTCGCTCCGGATGACGTAATAAATAAGCGCGGGAATAACGCTTCATAAACGGCATATCCAGCGACCAGCACGCCAGGCCAAGAAATGGCACCCAGGCCAGCTGTTGCTTGAGGAAATATTTATTCATCGGAATGTGCTTACGAAACAGCACGCACAGTACGACAATATCTGCCCAACTACGGTGGTTACAAATAAGCAGATACCAGTTCTTCTTACTTAACCCTTCCAGCCCGTGAACTTCCCATTGCAGGTGTGGGTTCAGATGCAGTAATACCGCCAGACCTTCACACCAGCAATACATCATAAAATCACAAAAACGCGAAACCTTTCGCCAAATGACTGGCACAGGTAGCAATAGTTTTACAATCCCGGCAATGATGATCGGGACGGAACAAAAAATAGTGACCAAAATGGTCAATACGATACTCAGCAAAAGGGTTATCGCAGCGAGTATTCTCGTCATAATGAATTTATTCAAAAGGTTAGCCATAGACAGTGCGCTAAAGAAGCGCAAGGCGCAGATTTTAGCAGAAAACGACCCAAATAACGGATGATCCTTAAGGAGAAAAATAATTCATATCTATCCACATTAGAAAAAATCCCATTATCTCAATTATTAGGGATGGATTTATTTTTAACTGCATGAAAAACAAAGACAAACATCATGCTGTAAAAAGCATGATAATAAATTAAAAGCGATGTAAATAATTTATGCACAAAGTTATCCACATGACGATTTGCGAGCGATCCAGAAGATCTACAAAAGATTTTCACGAAAAGCGGTGAAAAACTCATGTTTTCATCCTGTCTGTGGCATCCTTTACCCATAATCTGATAAACAGGCACGGACATTATGGTTCAGATCCCCCAAAATCCACTTATCCTTGTAGATGGTTCATCTTATCTTTATCGCGCATATCACGCGTTTCCCCCGCTGACTAACAGCGCAGGCGAGCCGACCGGTGCGATGTATGGTGTCCTCAACATGCTGCGCAGTCTGATCATGCAATATAAACCGACGCATGCAGCGGTGGTCTTTGACGCCAAGGGAAAAACCTTTCGTGATGAACTGTTTGAACATTACAAATCACATCGCCCGCCAATGCCGGACGATCTGCGTGCACAAATCGAACCCTTGCACGCGATGGTTAAAGCGATGGGACTGCCGCTGCTGGCGGTTTCTGGCGTAGAAGCGGACGACGTTATCGGTACTCTGGCGCGCGAAGCCGAAAAAGCCGGGCGTCCGGTGCTGATCAGCACTGGCGATAAAGATATGGCGCAGCTGGTGACGCCAAATATTACGCTTATCAATACCATGACGAATACCATCCTCGGCCCGGAAGAGGTGGTGAATAAGTACGGCGTGCCGCCAGAACTGATCATCGATTTCCTGGCGCTGATGGGTGACTCCTCTGATAACATTCCTGGCGTACCGGGCGTCGGTGAAAAAACCGCGCAGGCATTGCTGCAAGGTCTTGGCGGACTGGATACGCTGTATGCCGAGCCAGAAAAAATTGCTGGGTTGAGCTTCCGTGGCGCGAAAACAATGGCAGCGAAGCTCGAGCAAAACAAAGAAGTTGCTTATCTCTCATACCAGCTGGCGACGATTAAAACCGACGTTGAACTGGAGCTGACCTGTGAACAACTGGAAGTGCAGCAACCGGCAGCGGAAGAGTTGTTGGGGCTGTTCAAAAAGTATGAGTTCAAACGCTGGACTGCTGATGTCGAAGCGGGCAAATGGTTACAGGCCAAAGGGGCAAAACCAGCCGCGAAGCCACAGGAAACCAGTGTTGCAGACGAAGCACCAGAAGTGACGGCAACGGTGATTTCTTATGACAACTACGTCACCATCCTTGATGAAGAAACACTGAAAGCGTGGATTGCGAAGCTGGAAAAAGCGCCGGTATTTGCATTTGATACCGAAACCGACAGCCTTGATAACATCTCTGCTAACCTGGTCGGGCTTTCTTTTGCTATCGAGCCAGGCGTAGCGGCATATATTCCGGTTGCTCATGATTATCTTGATGCGCCCGATCAAATCTCTCGCGAGCGTGCACTCGAGTTGCTAAAACCGCTGCTGGAAGATGAAAAGGCGCTGAAGGTCGGGCAAAACCTGAAATACGATCGCGGTATTCTGGCGAACTACGGCATTGAACTGCGTGGGATTGCGTTTGATACCATGCTGGAGTCCTACATTCTCAATAGCGTTGCCGGGCGTCACGATATGGACAGCCTCGCGGAACGTTGGTTGAAGCACAAAACCATCACTTTTGAAGAGATTGCTGGTAAAGGCAAAAATCAACTGACCTTTAACCAGATTGCCCTCGAAGAAGCCGGACGTTACGCCGCCGAAGATGCAGATGTCACCTTGCAGTTGCATCTGAAAATGTGGCCGGATCTGCAAAAACACAAAGGGCCGTTGAACGTCTTCGAGAATATCGAAATGCCGCTGGTGCCGGTGCTTTCACGCATTGAACGTAACGGTGTGAAGATCGATCCGAAAGTGCTGCACAATCATTCTGAAGAGCTCACCCTTCGTCTGGCTGAGCTGGAAAAGAAAGCGCATGAAATTGCAGGTGAGGAATTTAACCTTTCTTCCACCAAGCAGTTACAAACCATTCTCTTTGAAAAACAGGGCATTAAACCGCTGAAGAAAACGCCGGGTGGCGCGCCGTCAACGTCGGAAGAGGTACTGGAAGAACTGGCGCTGGACTATCCGTTGCCAAAAGTGATTCTGGAGTATCGTGGTCTGGCGAAGCTGAAATCGACCTACACCGACAAGCTGCCGCTGATGATCAACCCGAAAACCGGGCGTGTGCATACCTCTTATCACCAGGCAGTAACTGCAACGGGACGTTTATCGTCAACCGATCCTAACCTGCAAAACATTCCGGTGCGTAACGAAGAAGGTCGTCGTATCCGCCAGGCGTTTATTGCGCCAGAGGATTATGTGATTGTCTCAGCGGACTACTCGCAGATTGAACTGCGCATTATGGCGCATCTTTCGCGTGACAAAGGCTTGCTGACCGCATTCGCGGAAGGAAAAGATATCCACCGGGCAACGGCGGCAGAAGTGTTTGGTTTGCCACTGGAAACCGTCACCAGCGAGCAACGCCGTAGCGCGAAAGCGATCAACTTTGGTCTGATTTATGGCATGAGTGCTTTCGGTCTGGCGCGGCAATTGAACATTCCACGTAAAGAAGCGCAGAAGTACATGGACCTTTACTTCGAACGCTACCCTGGCGTGCTGGAGTATATGGAACGCACCCGTGCTCAGGCGAAAGAGCAGGGCTACGTTGAAACGCTGGACGGACGCCGTCTGTATCTGCCGGATATCAAATCCAGCAATGGTGCTCGTCGTGCAGCGGCTGAACGTGCAGCCATTAACGCGCCAATGCAGGGAACCGCCGCCGACATTATCAAACGGGCGATGATTGCCGTTGATGCGTGGTTACAGGCTGAGCAACCGCGTGTACGTATGATCATGCAGGTACACGATGAACTGGTATTTGAAGTTCATAAAGATGATGTTGATGCCGTCGCGAAGCAGATTCATCAACTGATGGAAAACTGTACCCGTCTGGATGTGCCGTTGCTGGTGGAAGTGGGGAGTGGCGAAAACTGGGATCAGGCGCACTAAGATTCGCCTGAACATGCCCTTTTTTCGTAAGTAAGCAACATAAGCTGTCACGTTTTGTGATGGCTATTAGAAATTCCTATGCAACAACTGAAAAAAAATTACAAAAAGTGCTTTCTGAACTGAACAAAAAAGAGTAAAGTTAGTCGCGTAGGGTACAGAGGTAAGATGTTCTATCTTTCAGACCTTTTACTTCACGTAATCGGATTTGGCTGAATATTTTAGCCGCCCCAGTCAGTAATGACTGGGGCGTTTTTTATTGGGCGAAAGAAAAGATCCGTAATGCCTGATGCGCTATGTTTATCAGGCCAACGGTAGAATTGTAATCTATTGAATTTACGGGCCGGATACGCCACATCCGGCACAAGCATTAAGGCAAGAAAATTATTCGCCGTCCTGCGTTTCTTCTACAGGCTGCATCTCGCTAAACCAGGTATCCAGTTTCTGCCGCAGCTTGTCCACGCCTTGTTTCTTCAACGAAGAAAACGTTTCAACCTGCACATCACCGTTAAACGCCAGTACAGCTTCACGCACCATATTCAATTGCGCTTTACGTGCGCCGCTTGCCAGTTTGTCCGCTTTGGTCAGCAGCACCAGAACGGCGATATTGCTGTCTACCGCCCACTCAATCATCTGCTGATCCAAATCTTTCAGCGGATGGCGAATATCCATTAGCACCACCAGACCTTGCAGGCTCTGACGTTTTTCGAGGTATTCGCCGAGCGCACGCTGCCATTTGCGCTTCATCTCTTCCGGGACTTCCGCATAACCGTACCCAGGCAAGTCAACCAGACGCTTGCCGTCAGCCACTTCAAACAGGTTGATAAGCTGGGTGCGCCCTGGGGTTTTTGAGGTACGAGCCAGGCTTTTCTGGTTAGTCAGCGTGTTCAGCGCGCTGGATTTACCTGCGTTGGAACGGCCTGCAAAAGCCACTTCAATTCCGGTATCGGAAGGTAGGTGGCGAATATCAGGCGCACTCATCACAAAATGCGTCTGTTGATAATTCAAATTAGTCAAAGCGGTCGTCTCCGTCAGTCAAAGCTTTGTGGCGATTATACCTGAACCATAATAAAAGGCGGATTTTTCGGCGTGAGCGTTGTAAGTAAAAGCCATACGCTTTGTGAGACATTGCCGATAGTCTTTATGCGAAATAGCAGAGAAAATTCTGCGATGCATGTCAAATAAGCTATATAAATCAGTGAATTGCTTTTATATAAAACTCTGAAAATGTGCAAATACTGATGGCGGTTGATTGTTTGTTTAAAGCAAAGGCGTAAAGTAGCACCCATAGAGCGAGGACGCTAACAGGAACAATGACTCAGGATGAGGGTCAGGAGCGCCAGGAGGCGAAGACAGAGGATTGTCAGGAAGACAAACGTCCGGAGACGTAATTAAACGGAAATGGAATCAACACGGATTGTTCCGGCTAAAGGAAAAACAGGGTGTGTTGGCGGCCTGCAAGGATTGTAAGACCCGTTAAGGGTTATGAGTCAGGAAAAAAGGCGACAGAGTAATCTGTCGCCTTTTTTCTTTGCTTGCTTTCTGTTAGATTCCGCCGCAAATCTATACTGAATAAAACGGCTAAAAGACGAACCATTATGAAACCATCATCTTCAAACTCACGCAGCAAAGGTCATGCAAAAGCGCGTCGAAAAACACGCGAGGAGCTGGATCAGGAAGCTCGTGATCGCAAGCGTCAGAAAAAACGTCGTGGTCATGCGCCGGGCAGCCGCGCAGCGGGCGGAAACACCACGTCAGGCAGCAAAGGCCAGAACGCACCAAAAGATCCACGTATTGGCAGTAAAACCCCTATTCCATTGGGCGTGACTGAAAAAGTCACCAAACAGCACAAACCGAAGAGTGAGAAACCTATGCTTTCACCGCAGGCGGAGTTGGAATTACTGGAAACGGATGAGCGTCTGGATGCGCTGCTGGAACGTCTGGAAGCAGGCGAAACCCTGAGTGCCGAAGAGCAATCCTGGGTGGATGCTAAACTGGATCGTATTGATGAGTTGATGCAGAAACTCGGCCTCTCTTATGACGATGACGAAGAAGAGGAAGAAGACGAGAAGCAAGAAGACATGATGCGTCTGCTGCGGGGCAACTAACGGATTGCCGCCGTGGGCCTTCCCGTTCTGCTGATAACCCTTCCGGTTATATGTTATCTGGTGTGGTTATTCGTTAAACTACAGCGGTTGTCGCGGCGACAAAAGTGGCTGCGCAACCGGCTGATGACCCGAAAC
>ULXA01044958.1_pt1 | contig 11196 bp, 8 predicted proteins | sample 1960861 | NCBI WGS metagenome assembly ULXA01 (sample SAMEA4835827, study PRJEB28245) | human gut metagenome | biome: gut microbiome; material: fecal sample | place: Denmark | collected 2008
GAAAGAAATCCTTTGGTGTGTAGTGATAGCCACAACTGTTTTCGTGGTCGCATTTGCCGACATGTGGAGGAAAGGTTATCTCTCCCGACTCATCGATATAACGAGTAAAACAAGCCTTGCGCTTGCATTCGGGACACGCTACCTTGCTGCCCCGATGATATTTTTCAAGATGAAATCTGTAGTTGTCCATGATAATTTCTGAAATGGATTTGCAGTAATTTCAGTTTTCAGTCCTTTCAGTTTTGCAGGAATTGGCAATTTGCTCCTTAACGAAACTGAAAAACTGAACATTCTGAAAGCTGCAAACGGGGGTTACACATTGCAGTTTTCATCCTCAGTCTGTTCTACAGATGTATATGACACTTTCTCGTAAACTCCCTGCCTGACCTTGTGGATGAGCCTGTTTTTTGCAAGTTCTTTAAGATAGTTCATCACCGTGCGCTCCGTTACCATAAGTTGTCTTCCGGCATCAAGGGCTTCGGCTGTGGTAAATGTATCTTTCAGCAGGGCGAGCAATTCCAGCGACGGCTCGTCACAGGCATCGTTTGCCACATATTCGCGTATGCGCCTGTAAGAACCTTCGAAATAGTCATTCAGCCGGATAGCACCTTCAATGGCAGTTGTTGTCACGAATTGCAGATGGCTCTCGCCGCATGCATAAGACAGGACTTGGAGAACCAGTGCCAGACGCGCCACCTGTACCGGACTTTTCATGGGGCGCGATTCCACAAGGGCTTCATCCCTGATGGCATTGATGCATTCGATCGTATTGTTGTGCCAGCCGAAGAAAATCTTTTTCGCTTCCGCTTCCATGCCTATTAGATGAGGGATGTTACCCTCGGCATCCCCGTCATTGTCATAGTCAAGGGCGAATACCTTTTCCATGATTGCCTCCCATGTCCTCCATGCAGATGCCGGATTGCTACCGGTATCCTCCTCTTCGCTTTCCGCCCACCGTGGCATCAGATACGACTTGGGCATCACGAACAGGATGCGGTCAAGCAGCCCGTTATCCTCGTATCCCTTCTTGAGCAGCTCATGCACACGCCTGGTCTGTGTCGTGCCGACCATGTTGATGCACGGATTCTCGATGTGTATGGGAATGGGATTGCTGACGCGGGTCACATCTATGGCACTGTTGCTCCATGCGGACAGAAGCTGCTCTATCAACTGCCCGTTGTTGTAGCGATTGGCTGAATTGAACATGCCCATAATCTCGTCCGCAAGTATGGTTATGCCACGGGGACAGTTGTGGTGGGCGAGCATCAGGGCTTCAGGCGTGAAATCGGACACGATGGTTCTTCTCAATACAGGTCTGTCCATATCGTTGTTGCCCTTGCTCTCTTTCATTGTATTCTGATATGCGGCCATTTCAGCCTTAAATTTCTCCAGTGCCCGGCAATCCCTTTTGCGGAGCGGACGGAATACGGCTTCAAGCGGCGGTGTCTTGCCGAGTCCCGGCCGCCCCACCATGATGATATAAAGGGCGGCATTGGTTGTCCAATGTCCTTTTACACGGATATTGTAAGTGTTACCCAACGCGGAAGCAGCAGCCGACAGCATGGCTGTGGCAAGATACTCCACCTTGAAGTTCTCATGTCGCACCATGCCAAGGATGACGGACTGTACTTTGGCAGGGAAAGCGCCAATCGGGAAATCCGATTCCGCAATGCCCTGCGCCTGTGCCATCACCCTGTTGCATATATCCAGTTGTCTGATACCCATAATCACTTCTCCTTTCGTTTGCAATAGGATGTCACACTTTCCGACTTGCCTCCGGTCTGTACCCTGCGGATGTCGGATTTGGCATACATGTTCTTGTTGCCGACTTTGACTGGAACGAGGTAGCCACGCTTCGCCCACAGGTTGAGCGTGCCTTCGCATACGTTCAGCAACTCGCGGACTTGTTTTGTATTCAGGTATGTCTCTTCCGCTTCACGCTGTATCGCTGCTTTCTGTTCTTCCTGCTGCGCCATAATAGTGCGCTGGATAATTGATTCTGCAAACATCTTCAGGTCTGTGGGAGTGACTTCCAGTTTCACGTTGGCTCCCATATCGACCAGACTTTCTATGGTAATCATAAAATCATTTGTTTTGGAATTTACAATGACCATCTGAATCTTCCCTGATGCCCCGCTTCCGATGGCTTATAAAAGTGAAGCACCGCCAAACCCTCGGGAAAGGATTGACGGTGCAAAGGTATAGGTGAATTAAAAGTAATTGAAATAAAACGAGTTGGCATATTTGTCATGACAAAAAAGACAATTATGACAACACTAAAATGGGCTTATTTTACTTCATTTCCTGTGGATTGGAGCTATCTATTAACGGCTTCGGCAAGTTCGGCTTTAAGCTCAGAAAGTAATGTCTGACAGGAATCACCATTTAGCATTACGCACATTCTGTTCACTCCGTTTTTCATAACGTGCTGCGTTGTAGTCAACAGGTGGATAGCCTGACGATAGGAACTTTCGCTCTTAATTCCACCCACGCCATCAAATTGAATGATGAGCGCAGTTGCATACTCTTTCGCACTACCTATGTCTGTTAGCAGTCCAAGTTCATTCAAGGCATAGTAGGTTAGAGCCTGTTCCGCTGCCGTATCATATTTTGAGATGAATTTTCGGATAATATCAATAACAATGTCTTTATTGGCACAGTTGAGATAATTTACAAGGGGCATTTCCTTTGCTTTCTGCCGACCTCTTGATTTTGGGGCATCGTTTATTGGCATGTCGCCAAAGTGTTCTGTGTTAGCTTGTTTTGCCGTGTGCTGTTGCTGCTGTTCAGGTTCGTCTGTCATATCGTTGGTTACATTCTCATTTGTTGCGGATTGCAATGCCCATTCACCAATGGTTCCCTTTTCAATGGCTCTGTTCATGGAAAAGTATCTGTCCCAGTCAGCCTGGGTTCGGAAGCCGTTCTTGATGGATACCTGTATTATCCGTTCGGCTACCCAAGAACAGCTCTGCCTGTCCATTCTGTCCGCTTTAGGATTGGCTGATTGTTTGTTGACCATACTGACCATTGCCTCAAAACTCTTTCCGTAATACAGCCAGCTTAGTACAAGCGGTGCGGAAAGGATAATGTCATGTCTTTGGGACTTGCTTCTAAAAAAGGATTTGACCTTGTTCCAAAAGGACGATGAAGTTCCGTCTGATGAATTATTCTCTTCCCTCTGCTTCTGGAATGCTTCAACAATCTGTTCCGGGACGGATTCTTCACTGAACAGCAGGCTTATGTTGTCAAAATCTTCCACACTGTCATCGCCCCAGCACAATTCCCATTCCGTCTTGACCTTTGGCAGCTGTTTGAAGATGGCACGGCAGATAGCGAGATATTGCCTCTCGTCCCCGTTTGTCATCAGACGCGCGAAGCGGTTGTATTCTTCCCTGTGGCTGTTCTTCCACCGGAGAATGTCAGCCTTGAACTGGTCGTATGTCAATCGGGATTCAGCCATAGTGTTGTCTGCAAGTAGTTGGATATAAATGGAACATAGATAGGGAAAGAATAAAATACACCGGACAGGCGATTCTAATCCAGCAGGTTTACCAGTTCTTTCTTGATTTCGTCATCGATATGCCTGTAACGGGCAAAGGCACGGCTCCCTTCCGAATGCCCCGACATGGAGGCAATCAGGTTCGGGTCTTTGACCTGCTTGTAGAGGTTGCCGATAAAGGTCTTTCGTGCCGTGTGGGTGGTCGCCACTTCATATAACGGTCGTGCCACATCCTCGCGCGTTTTCGGATCGAGGACTCTAACCATGCGGTCAATACCAACATACTTAAGGATTTCCTTTATCTTCTTGTTATAGCCGAAGTGCGAGAACCAGGGAAGTAATGCGCCTTCCAAGTCCTTATATCTCTCCAATATGTCCAAAGCCTTTTGGTTGAGAGGGACACGGACTGTATTGGCGTGCTCCATTTTGGTTTTCTGCGGAATGTATTCTACGCAACCGTCCACGATGTTTGCCTTGGTCAGTCTGTTCAAGTCACTCACACGGCAACCTATCAGACACTGGAACATGAAAATGTCCCGATAGACCGGATAGGAATTGCCCAAACCGCTTAAATCGGCATAATAGACCTTGTCCCGTTCTTCAAGGGTAAGGTAAAACGGGTCGCCGTACATAGGCTGGGCTATCTGGTACCGGTCAAAAGGGTTGTTTCTTGTCAGCCCCCGTTTGATGCACCATTTGATGACGGTGCGGATGCGGTAGAGTGTACCCGACATGCTGTTCTCGGAGCGTTGCTGGGCGACATCACGTGGCAGCTCGTCTTTATAGAATACGGGATACATTTCCACATACCTGTACTCTTCCTGCATCCACAACTTGAAATCACGGATGTCGTCAGCGGTAATGGAATCTATACAAAGGTGGAAGCCCCGCCGGTGCATAACCTCTTGATGGAAACGCTCGTAACGCAGTACCTTTTTCAGATTGTCGCGGTGATGCTTCCAGCTTTCTGCGGCAAGGGGTGTCTCGTCCATGTACTTCTGTATCTGGTAGGACAGCAGGTACTCGTCTGCCGGATTACCGCCACGGAAGTTGATGTTGGGGTGGTGGTATTCCTCAATAAGTCCTTTCAGCCAGTTGCCGTCCACACCACGGTGGTATCTCTCGGCAATAAGGTGCGTAATGTTTTGAATGTCTTTTTCAAAGCCCATCCGTTTATCTTCCGACACCAGTGCGACACGGGGCTTGTACCCCTGCCGTTCCGCACTCCAGTGGTTGGGGTTGATGGAGAGTTCGCTCGCAGCCTTGATGTCAACGCCTCCCACGTCACGGACTCTGAAATAGACTCGTGCCTGGTCGGTGACATTATTCTTTGCGGCGGTCTTTCTTATAAATGCGGTAACTTTCATTATGCGTCCTCCTTAGTTTATCATTTCCACAAGTTTGCGTTTCATCTCATCGTCAATCGTGCGGTAGCGGTTGAATGCCCGGCTGCCCTCCACATGTCCCGACATGGACGCTATCAGGTTGGGGTCGGGAACCTGCCTGTACAGATTGCCTACAAAAGTCTTCCGTGCCGTGTGGCTGGTGGCTACCTCGTATAATGGTTTCTGCACGGTATTGTAGCCGTGTGTGTCAAGGATGGTTACCATTCTGTCTATACCGCAATGCTTCAACAGTTCCCGTATGCCGAGATTGTACTGGTGTATGGGCTTGAACGGTAACAGCTTGCCCGTACTTGATTCATAACGTTCTAGTATTTTCAATGCCTTGGGATGAAGCGGTACTCTGACTGTCTTCGCCTGACATTTCTTGGTCTTCTGCGGCATATACTCCAGAAATCCGTCCTTGATGTTGTCTCTCGTCATCCTGTACAAATCACCCACACGGCAACCGATATAGCAATGGAACACGAATATATCCCTGATAACTGCCAGTTTAGGGCAGTCGTTCAAATCCGCATCGTACAGGATATTTCTTTCTTCAGATGTCAAATAGAACGGATCACCGTATGTCGGTTCCTTGCATCCGTAAAGCTCATATACCTCGTTGTCGGAATACTTCATTTTCTTGCACCAATGGAGAAAGGTACAGAAGAGGTTCATCGTGTTGATGATGGTCGTATTCGACAATGGTCTTGGAGCATGGTTGATTAACATACGCCCGGCATAGAAATCAGGATGCTGCTGGCGCAACAGGTATTCGTTGGTCACATAATCCCGGAAACCGTTCATCTGCTCCAATGTGACGGTTTCCACAAAGAGGGTGAAATCGGCATTACCTAATATCTCACGTTGATATTCATGGTAACGTATCATCTTGCGCTCGAAGCGAATGATATGCTCCTTGGTTCTGTCCGCTCCGTCATATTTTTCTAGATACTCCTGAATACGGCAAATCAGATTAGGATGGTTGCGCTCGAAAGCCCGTGCAGGGTACAGCACATCCTCTATGGCCTGTTTAAGCCATGCGCTGTTTGCCCTGTCCGAAAAAGTCTTCTCTACTTTCTCGATGATGGCGGCAATCTGTTCGGGCAACTGTTTCTGTTCAGCGGCAGACACGGCTGTCGTGCGCTTGTAACTGAGAGTATCGGAATCCCAGTACTTGTCATGGACTACAAGAGGCGAAACAACCTTTATGTCCACGTTCCTCTCACGGACACGGAAACAGATGTTCGAGGTCGAGGAACTGCTCTTTTTCAGATAGACGGAAACTTTCATCGGCAATGCGTTTTTGAATTACATTGCAAAGGTAAATAAATTCCCGTATATGTTCCCATACATCCCGAAAAAACTTGCAGAGGATTAAGACAAATTAAAGAGTGTGTCCCGAAAGTGATACCACATAAAATACTGTATATTAGTGATTATATTTTCTTTTGTTATGCTTTTCTTTTCATTTTCGACTTTCCCAATCCGTTGTCAAAACATATATTGCAGTTCCACGCTTTCTTTTTATGAATCTGCCGTACAGGAGCCGGGTGGCAATCTATATAACATGTTGCTATGAAAAAGATGCTGTTGGGAATGTGCCTGCTATTGTGCGCATGCAGCGAGAGCCCGGAGCAATCGGAAAAACCCGATGAAGTCATATCCATTATCGACCGGGGCGGGATTCCGGAGACAGTCCCCTCGCAGGGTGGAACTTATGGCGTTCGGTTTTCCTCCCGGGAAAATTGGTTCGTCGCGCTTTACTATACGGATTCCGCGGCGAATTGGATTTCGGTTTCTCCGATGTCGGGCGATTCGGGCGACGGTGAGATATTTATTTCCTTGAAATCCAATACAACGCTTGCGGACCGGAAGTGCTTTGTGCGAATCATGGCGGGAGATTCGCAGACGACGATCGAAATCGGGCAGGCCCGACAGAATTCGGTCTCCTTGTCGTCGCAGCAATTCTGGCTCGACGCTGCGGCCGGTGAGTTTCAGATACAGGTGCAGGCGAATGTCGTCTATCAGGTAAAAATAGAGGCTGACTGGATCGAATTGGCCTCCCCGGAGAATGAATCGCTGCTTACCTTCAGGGCAAAAGTTAACGTTGGAGACACACGTACCGGGACAATCGTCGTTTCCGGAGGCGGCGTTTCCGCAAAAGCGGAGGTCACGCAATTCGCGCCGTCGGAAATAATCCGTTTCCCCGATGCGAAGTTCAAATCTTATCTTATGCGGTACGATATTACGGGGGACGGCGAAATATCGCGGCAGGAGGCGCTTCGAGTGGAAACGATTTCGTGTGGTGGTATGGAGATAGAATCGCTCGAAGGAATCGAATACTTTCCGAATCTGACCTCGCTGCATTTTTCCAACAATCAAGTGCGGAGACTCGATTTGAGCCGCAATACGAAATTGAACTCCCTGGGTTCCCGGTTCAATCCGCTGGAGTGGCTCAATCTCGGGGAAACGCTTCCGACCCGGTATACAGGAGGTTATTCGTGGGGTGAAGATCCGTATTTTGAAGCGTTGACCTCGGAATCATTTGAGATAATCAGTTCCAGAATGACAACTTTGGGCGTTTATAGCGAAATGTCATCGCAATGGGACAACCTCGATCTGCGGATTGTCGATGTGTCGGGGTGTCCGATGCTGGAAAGTCTCAGGTGCTCATGGGGTAATCCTAAACTGGAAGAGATTTGGCTGAAAAAAGGGCAAACAACCCGTGTAAGTTGTGACAGTGAGAATGTGCGGATACTCTATAAATAATAAAGCGATGGATTATAAACCCAATTTAAATAAAGATGAAAAAGAAATGGATGTTTTGCCTGTCGGCCGTGTTGCTGACTTTTGCCGCCTGTTCGGACGATGAGAAGGGGACCGACGAACAGCCCGGTCCGATTATCGGCGAATGGGTATTCGAGAAAAACGAGGTCTATCGGAATGGGAAACTCGCCGAAAGTTTCACGGCGGTCGAAACGGCCGACAAGATGATAGCGATCTTCCGGGAAGACGGTACCTATCGCTACTACGATTATCCGCCGAAGGAGTATTACAACGGAACGTACACTTACGAGGAGTCGACGAAAACCCTTTCGATGCGGAGCGACGATGTCGATTATTCCGACGGTTCCGACCCGCAGGTCTGTCACGCAGAGGTGACGACTACCCGGATGACATGGACGTATCCGGCCGATGAAGACGGGTATGTGACTGTAGAGTATTATGTGCGGAGGTAAGCGGCATTGAGCCGTGATGTTTCATCGCCGCCGGAAAGGGTTGAATGCCGACCTGATTCCGGCGGCGTTTTTTGGGTATGGGTTTATCCCGGGGTGGCCGCGGACGGCGGTGTTCCGGAGTGTTGCCGTTATTTTGTCAGATGGAGGAAGAATGTGAAATTCCATTGTCGAAACAGTTTTAACCGGGGTATTTATCGTCCGGGGTGGTTTTTATCTCCGATTCGGGCACGCAATGTGTTGTTATCCCCGAAACTTGCACTATCTTTGCGGGCGAACAGACGCCCGCCTGGATAGACTGCGGTCCGGCAATGCCCCGATGATTCGGCATCGCTCCCGTTCTGCGCTATCTTTGCCTGCGACAATATTATTAGTAGAGAATAGAAAATGAAAGATCCTAAAAACGACTCGACCCCGGTGCTCGAACGCTTCGGACGCGACAAACGCAAGCGCACCGTAGTGGCTACGGCGGAGCGTGTCGAGCGTCGCCCGCGTTTGCAGCGTGATGCCGCCGATTCGGAGCAACCCTCCTTTGAAAACAGGCCCGAACGCCGGGCTTCGTATAACCCCCATTTCACGGCCGACAACCGTCCGGTCTTCGAGAAGCCGCACTACGGCGACAAATCCCGCGGGGAGGGCGACCGCCCGCGCCGTTCGTATGACGACCGCCCGCGTCCCTATGGCGACCGTCAGCGTCAGTACGACGATAAGCCGCGTTCGTATGGCGACCGTCAGCGTCAGGACGACGACCGTCCGCGGCGTTCCTTCGGCGACAAACCCCGCTACGACGGTGACCGTCACCGCAGCGACGAGGAGCGTCCGCGCCGCAGTTACGGCGACAAGCCGGCCTACGGCGAGAAGAAATTCGGACCCAAGAAGTTCGGCGAGAAGAAGTTCGGCGAGAAAAAAATCGGGGATAAGAAATTCGGCGACCGGAAGTTCGTCGACAAACCGTTCAAGCCTGCCTATAAGAAACACGACGACAAACCGGCGTCGTATCCGAAATTCAATCCCGAGAAGCAGACGGGCGAGATGCGCCTGAACCGCTTCATCGCCCAGTCGGGCATCTGCTCGCGCCGCGAGGCCGACGATTTCATCACGGCGGGCGTCGTTTCGGTCAACGGCAAGATCGTCACCGAACTGGGGACCAAGGTGCTGCCGACCGACGAAGTGCGGTTCAACGACGAGCCGGTGCAGGGCGAGAAGAAGGTCTACCTGGTGCTGAACAAGCCCAAGGGCTACGTCACTTCGCTCGACGATCCCCATGCCGGAAAGACGGTCATGGAGCTGGTCTCGGGCGCCTGCACGGAGCGCATCTACCCGGTGGGACGCCTCGACAAGAACAGCCTCGGGCTGCTGTTGTTCACCAACGACGGCGACCTTACGAAGCAGTTGACGCACCCTTCCTACAAGAAGAAGAAAATCTACCAGGTGACGCTCGACAAACCTCTGACGCGCGCCGATATGGACCGCATCGCCGAGGGCGTCACGCTCGAAGACGGCGAGATCTTCGCCGACGAGATTTCCTACGTCAAGGAGAACAAGCAGGAGGTGGGCATCGAGATCCACTCGGGCCGCAACCGCATCGTGCGCCGTATTTTCGAGTTCCTGGGGTACACCGTGACCAAACTCGACCGCGTTTACTATGCGGGTCTCACGAAGAAGAACCTCAAGCGCGGAGCGTGGCGGTTCCTGACCCGCGAGGAGGTGGAGCGGCTGAAGTCCGGGCAGTATGAATAGGAAGTCCGGGCTGTATGCATAAATGAAAAGAGCGATTCGTGAGAATCGCTCTTTTCATTTCATTTAATGCGTGTCCCGATACCAGTTCGTCATCCGGTTTTCGGCGACGTACTTCGTCGAAGGCTCGCTCACGGAGACGCCCGTATAGAAATGCACGGGGTTCGACCCGTTGTTGTATTGGGAATAGAACTGCTTCGTGCACAGACGGCTTTCGGGGGGAAATGCCCGGTCGAGTTGCGTCGTGAATTCCTCGACGAGCGCCGGGTCGCCGCAGCTCAATTCGACGTAATGCCCCAAGTCGTAGAAAAGGTGTGTCATCAGTCCCTCGTAGTACTGGAGCTGCGAGAGTTCGAACGGCTGTTTGCCTTTTTCGTTGATGCGGCGCATCACCTCCGCCAGCGCGTCCAGCTGCGACGTGACGGCCAGTGAGATGCAGCCCGACTGCTCTTTCCAGGTCGTGCTCTGGTATTCGTTTTCGTAGAGGTTCCAGAACTCCCGGCAGGTTTCCGCGAGCCGGTCCGCGACCGGTCCCGTTTCGAACAGGTGGGGGACGATCCGGTCGTAGGGGAATCCGTCGCCCATGACCTCGCAGGGCGACGCCACGATGTAGCCGATGACCGAACGCAGGTCGTAGAGCGTTTCGATGTTGGCCATGAAGCAGTCGTCGAAGATCAGGTAGTCGAAACGGAACTGCTGCGCTTCGAGCGCCTCCTTCAGCTCCGTGATGTTCAGCTCGTAGCCCTTGTCGCCGAACGAACGGGTCTGCTTGGCCCCCGGGGGCGCGGCCCATAGGTCGTCCTCGGCGGAACGCCGCATCGAGTAGGAGAGCGAGCCGCTGGCGACCGGAATCCACGCCTTGCCGTGGCAGCCGATGATCAGCCCGTAGTTTTGGGCCGGAGCCAACTCCGCGGCATCGGCGAACAGCTGCCGTACCTTTTCGGGGTTTCCGGCGTTGAAGCCGTCGTAGGTTTTGAGCGTCGTTCGTTCGCACCGTTCCGTCGCCGGGTCGTAACGGATCTCCTGCAGGACGGCCGACGAATGCTTCTCGGGCTGGTAGCAGACCAGAATGCGCCCGTCGCCCGGGATTTGGTTCGTCACGGCCGCACTGACGCCCTCGATGTTGCGCTCGTAATAGTTGATCAGGCTTAACCCGGGCATGTACAGCAGAAGGGTCTGCGTCGCCACGGCGGGCCGTTGGTAGACCTCGACCGGATAGCCGTCCTTGTTGGCGGGGTGGCGGACGGTTATCGTGCCCAGCTTCCGGCGCGCCTTGGCGGAGTTGGGTTCGGAGGCGGTCACCGTGACCGTCGTCTCCCCGCGGGCGCCGCCGTCC
>ULXA01040554.1_pt1 | contig 11139 bp, 7 predicted proteins | sample 1960861 | NCBI WGS metagenome assembly ULXA01 (sample SAMEA4835827, study PRJEB28245) | human gut metagenome | biome: gut microbiome; material: fecal sample | place: Denmark | collected 2008
TTATTTTGCTGGGGCTACCGCCCCTAGACCAAGCAAGGATGCTTGCAGTCAGACATACAAAGCCACTGCACGATGCAGTGGCACAAATGGCTGACGACCTGTACGGGGGCTACGCCCCTGCGACCCCATTTTCAGAAAACACAAAGGTTTATCGACAGACTGAAAGGACGGGTTTTCCCGTCCTTGTTTTGCGGTTGAACTTTCAACCGCATTTTTTTATTCTCCGACAGACAAAACACATCTGTCAGTTGTATTACATTCAAAGAGAAAAACTCAGGGGGAACGATTTATGACGTCAGATTATTCTTCCGAGAGCATAAGAGAGCTTTATGAACGCAATTTCGACACTCTCTACAGGGTGTGCTATATGTATATGAAAAATATACAGGATACAGAAGACGCTGTACATAACGCTTTTCTGAAAGCAATCGAAACAAGAAAACAGTTTGAAAGCGAAAACCACGAAAAAGCATGGCTCATCCGTGTCGCTTCAAATATCTGCAAGAATATGCTCAAGGCGGCGTGCAGAAAAAACGAGCCGCTCAACGACAATATTCCCGACAGCAATATAAGCAATGAAGCAAAAGAGCTTCTCAGCGAGCTTTCAAAACTGCCCGACAAGCTGAAAATACCTGTGTATCTATTCTATTATGACGGATACTCGAGCGAAGAAATAGGACAGATGTTGCACATAAGCTCTTCTGCGGTCCGCACAAGATTGCAGAAAGCGAGGGAGCGGCTGAGAAATGTCCTCAGTGATGAAAGGAGCGTTGAATAAAATGACAATTAAACAGGCATTCGATGAAGTAAACGCTACAGACGAGCAGAAGAAAAACGGCCTTGACAGGCTGTTGCAAAGCGACAAGAAACGCAGCTTCATACCGCAGATAAAACGTTATGCCGCAGCGGCCGCCGCAGTAGTAGTCGCAGCAGGCACGGCAGGTGTCGGAATACATTTTGCGGTAATAAATAATCAGGGCGGACCTATCAACGTATCGATAGGCGGCAACAGCGCCGCCGACAGCATAGTTACACCCTCGGAAAACACAAAGGTGCATTCCGAAAAGAGCGGAATGACTTTTGTTGATGATAAGGCATTCTGGGCACAGCTCGGAAAAATAACTTATCACAGGATAGATAATACACCGACCATAGATACTACAGAAATCAATGCGTCTGATGATTTTGACAGTCTTTTCTGCACGGATAAGCAGGTTCAGAGTGAAATGCTTGACCTGTTCGATAATGCAATTGACATCACAAACAAATATATCGTTCTTCCCGACAGCAATGCGGCGGTAGGCATATCCTCGGATATGAGTGTACAGGAAATTGAAAGCTTCAAAAACAACAGTGCCAACTGCTTTGTCGGCACGGGCTATTATGAAAATGAACGTTTTTATTATGCCGACAAAGCGTATTTCGGTTTTGACACCTCAGAGGAATTTATAAACACCGTATCACAGGTATATACGGGAAATTACTCAGATAATTTCACGGAAGATTTTTATGATTACTGCCCCGATTACATTCAGCCGGCGGATAAAAATAACATAAAATCGAATTTCGGTATAAATATCGACAAAGAGCTTCCGATAACAGAACCCTACTCAGCGCATACACAGTATTGTGCGGCTGTTTATACCGATGAAAGCCATAATTCTTTGATACTGTTATCGCTTACCGCAAAAGAGGGCAATAACGACAGCAAAACGTTTGAGCTTAAATATATACCTATGAAGTATGTTGACGGAAAACTTCGTATAGTAGTTGAGATATATAACACGATTTTTATGGACGTAAACGCATACTCCGATAATTTTATGTATAATTGCGGAATGGCAAGCGAAATAGAATCAGACGCGAAAACCGTTGATATAACCTCTGTGGTAAGTGACAGTGACAACTTATCAAAGCCTGAAGCCACAACGGTGACAACAACAGTTACCACAACAACTTCAACAACGACTGCCGCAGCATCTACAGCTCCCAAAACCGAGAGCACGACCGCACCGCAGACAACTGCCGCGCCCGAAACCACAACTGCCGAGCCCGCACCCGAGCCGACAGGTACTGCGACTAATGTAACGCTCAGAATGACAGGCAACGCAGCCGATCTTGACAGAAGTATGCTTTACTATTATAAGGTTGACAAAGCGTTCCTTACAAATGATGAAGTCATAACCATAAAGCAATCCAAAATATCAGAAGTACCCTATTTTAATACCGATGGCAGTGATCACACATTTGACAGCATAGACTACGGCATTTACGTTATAGCCGCTCCTATGATGACCACTACAGGCGACAACGGATTTGCCGTATTCACCGTGACCGAAAGCAGCAGTAACAGCATTATAAATATCGATCTGACAACCGGTACTCTTCCTGCCGACAAATTTGAGGTTGTAGACGAAAGTATTCAGGAGGAGGATACTCTGCCCGATTACAGCAAACAGCAGTATGCGCTTGCAGAAAAATCCTACACATATGAGGAACACACTTACATACCGGTTGAGCTTATCCATTATGGCGATACCTATATAGACGATAACATATGGCAAGGAGCACGACTGATCGACACTGTTGACGGTCGTAGGATTACGGGATGTAAAGTGAAAAAGACTCCGGTAAGCTATGCAAGCATAAGCGTTGACGGCAAAATTATCACCGGAAAAGAAGTAAATGATTATATCATGCTTGTAAGCATAGATAATATCCAAGGCGAAAACAATCATATCTATAGCACTATAATGGTGCGCAAAGATCTTGTAAAGAGCAGTAAGCCGAAAGTCATACTCGGGGATAGATTTTACTCTTCATACATTGCCACCGACTATGGCGATATTGACATCGACATGGTGCTTAAGGATGACAACGGAAAGCCTGTAAAGAACTGCGAAATATATTTTGTACATCTTGATGATATAGACACATATAATCTGGAACATAACAACGCAAACGTTCACGCTTCAGGCGACTATTGCATAGCTAACACGGATTCTGAGGGAAGAGTCAGTACGTTTACCGGTCTGTACTGTGGAAAGAACTATCTCTCGGTATCAAATGCCGTTGAAAAAGGTTATGTATTCAATAACGACCGTTATTACGATATTATCCCGAAAGATCCCGTGCCACAGCTGATAGCAGAAATTCCGATTACAAACGAATAAGTGATCTATACAGCAAACAGTGTCCTGCTTTTCAGAAAAAGAGCTGAAGTCTGTCGAAAAACCTATATATCTACTAAATTAAAACGGGTATTGAGTGTTGCTTGCTCTGTAGGCTTTGTGTCGCGCAAAACTTTTGGCAAGCAATCAAAGCGTCCTTGCTTTAGGCAAAGCTCTTCACCTAGGAGAATGGAGTTTGGGTTAGGGATTGAGATCAGGCTATATTTTTCAAAACAGGCTTTTACTACAAGCAAACACACGGCGGGAATACTTTCCCGCCGTGCTGTTTTATTCGATTTCTTTATAAAAAGTACTTGCATTTTATCCGCTTTTTTGGTAAAATAAAATATGAGCGCAGAAGTATAAAAATATGCGTGAAATTTGTATTTCTTGAGGACAGCCTCATACAAATAAAGTAAAAGCGAAAGGATCATTACCATGAGCAAATTAAACAAGAAGAATGTAGAAGATTTACAGGTAAAGGGCAGAAAAGTCCTTGTTCGTGTAGACTTCAACGTACCTATGAAGGACGGCAAGATCACAAACGACAACAGAATCCAGGCCGCACTTCCCACAATCAATAAGTTAGTTGAGAACGGCGCAAAGATAGTTCTTTGTTCACATCTCGGCAAGCCGAAGAACGGTCCCGAGGACAAGTTCTCTCTTAAGGCTGCTGCAGAAAGACTTGCAGAGCTTGTTAATACAAAGGTAGTTTTCGCTAAGGATGATACAGTAGTAGGCGAGAACGCAAAGAAGGCAGTTGCAGAAATGAAGGACGGCGAGATAGTTGTTCTTGAAAACACACGTTTCCGTGGCGCTGAAGAAACAAAGAACGGTGAAGCATTCTCTAAGGAGCTTGCAGATCTCGTTGACGACGATGTATTCGTAATGGACGCTTTCGGTTCTGCACACAGAGCACACGCTTCTACAGTAGGCGTTACAAAGTTTGTTAAGGAAACAGCAGTAGGCTACCTTATGAACAAGGAAATCGAGTTCTTAGGCAACGCTGTTGAAAACCCCGTAAGACCTTTCGTTGCTATCCTCGGCGGTGCTAAGGTTGCAGACAAGCTGAACGTTATATCAAACCTCCTCGAAAAGTGCGACACACTTATCATCGGCGGCGGTATGGCTTACACATTCTTAAAGGCTAAGGGCTATGAAGTTGGTACATCACTCGTTGACAACGAGAAGATCGACTACTGCAAGGAAATGATTGAAAAGGCTGAAAAGCTCGGCAAGAAGCTCCTTCTCCCCATTGATACAACAATAGCAAAGGAATTCCCCGATCCTATCGATGCTGAGATCGAAGTAAGCGTTGTTGACGCTGACAAGATTCCTGCTGATATGATGGGTCTTGACATCGGTCCTAAGACAATGGCTCTGTTCGCTGATGCTGCTAAGTCAGCTAAGACAGTTGTATGGAACGGTCCTATGGGCGTATTTGAGAACCCCGTATTAAAGAAGGGTACAGTTGCTGTCTGCGAAGCTCTTGCAGAGGCAGACGCTACAACGATCATCGGCGGCGGCGACTCGGCTACAGCTGCTATCAACCTCGGTTATGCAGACAAGATGAGCCACATCTCAACAGGCGGCGGCGCTTCTCTTGAATACCTCGAAGGTAAGGTACTTCCCGGTATCGCTTGCATTCAGGACAAGTAAAAATAACGAGGGCAGATTATTCTGCCCTCAGATTGTCATAAAGCATCTGATTTAAATGGGGTCGCAGGGGCGAAGCCCCCGATAGGGTTGAGGGGCGATAGCCCCCACTCTAAGCCCCTTCCCGAGGGGAAGGGGTATGGGGTTAGGGATATTCCGATGAAACTTCATTTAAAAAGTTGATGACATTTCTGAGGGCGGATATTCTCCGCCCTTATTGTTGTGTAATAAGCAATTTATAATAAAAAACGAAAGGAACACTGTATCATGAAAAAGACAGTAAGAAAAGCAGTTATCGCAGGTAACTGGAAGATGAATAAGACAAGACCCGAGGCTAAGGCTCTTTTAGAAGAATTAAAGCCTATGGTTGCTGATGTAAAGGACGTTGAGGTCGTAGCCTGCGTTCCCTTCACAAACCTTGAAACAGCTCTCGCTGTAACAGCCGGCACAAACATAAAGATCGGCGCTGAGAACTGCCACTTTGAAAAGAGCGGCGCTTTCACAGGCGAAATTTCAGCTGATATGCTCGCTGAAATGGGTGTTGAATATGTTGTACTCGGTCACTCCGAGCGCCGTCAGTACTTTGCTGAAACAGACGAAACAGTAAACAAGAGAACAAAGGCTGCTCTTGAAGCAGGCTTAAAACCCATCGTATGCGTAGGCGAGCTTCTCTGGGAGCGTGAATGCAACATTACAGAAGAAGTTATCGCACGTCAGATTAAGCTCGATTTCTTCGGCATCTCCGCAGATGACCTCAAGAAGTGCATAATCGCTTACGAACCCGTTTGGGCTATCGGTACAGGCAAGACAGCTACAGCAGATCAGGCTGAAGAGGTTTGCGCTTTCATTCGTGCTACACTCGCTAAGCTCTACGGCGCAGATACTGCAGAAACAATCACAATCCAGTACGGCGGCTCTATGAACGCAAAGAACGCTGAAGAACTGCTCTCAAAGACAAACGTTGACGGCGGTCTTATCGGCGGTGCTTCACTCAAGGCTGCTGATTTCACAACTATCATCAAGGCTGCCGTAAACGGCTAATCAAAAAATCGGATATTTACGAAAGGACGACTAAACAAATGGCAAAACCCGTTTTACTCGTTGTTATGGACGGCGTAGGCTTTTCAAAGACAGGTCTTGGCGATGCAGTTACGCTCGCCAATACTCCTACACTTGACAGACTTTTAAGAGAATGCCCCAACACTCGTTTAAAGGCTCACGGTGACGCTGTAGGTCTGCCTACAGATGATGATATGGGCAACTCAGAGGTAGGTCACAACGCACTCGGCTGCGGTCAGATCTACTCACAGGGCGCAAAGCTTGTTAACGAATCTATCGAAAGCGGAAAGATGTATCAGTCTGAGGCTTGGAAAGAACTCGTTGACAACTGCAAGGCTAACAACAGCACCCTTCACTTCATCGGTCTTTTATCGGACGGTAACGTTCACTCAAATATCAAGCACCTGTTCAAGATGCTGACAGAAGCCAAGAACGAGGGCATCAAGAAGGCAAGAGTACACATTCTGCTTGACGGCAGAGATGTACCCGCTACTTCTGCTCCGATATATATCGAACAGCTTGAGAGCTTCCTCAAGGAGCTTAATGCGGACGGCGCTTTTGACGGTAAGATAGCAAGCGGCGGCGGACGTATGAAGGTTACTATGGATCGTTACCAGGCTGACTGGCATATGGTTGAGCTTGGCTGGAAGACTCACGTCAAGGGCGAGGGCAGACAGTTTGCATCAGCTATGGAAGCTGTTGAAACCTACCGTAAGGAAAACGACGGCATCATCGACCAGGATCTCCCTGCATTCGTAATCGCTGAGAACGGCGAGCCTGTAGGCAAGATAGTTGACAAGGACAGCGTTATCCTCTTTAACTTCAGAGGCGACCGTGCTATCGAGCTTTCAATGGCATTCGACGATGACGACTTCACTGCATTTGACAGAGGCGCAAAGCCCGACGTATGCTTCGCAGGTATGCTGCAGTATGACGGCGACTTAAAGCTCCCCGCACGCTTCCTTGTAAATCCTCCCGAGATTACAAACACTCTCACAGAGGTACTCGTTGCAGCAGGTCTTAACGAATATGCCGTATCCGAAACACAGAAGTACGGCCATGTAACTTACTTCTGGAACGGCAATAAGAGCGATAAGTTCAGCGAAGAGCTTGAAACATACAAGGAAATTCCTTCCGACAACGTTTCATTCGATCAGCGTCCGTGGATGAAGTCCGCTGAGATAACGGATGATCTTATCGAAGTAATAAAGAGCAAGAAGTATGACTTTATCCGTTGCAACTATCCCAACGGCGATATGGTAGGACACACAGGCAGCCTTGACTCAACAATAATCGGTGTTGAAGCGGTTGATCTCGGCCTTTCAAGACTTATCAAGGTTTGCGATGAGTACGGTGTTACACTCGTAGTAACCGCCGATCACGGCAACGCAGACGAGATGCTCGAAAAGAACAAGAAGGGTGAGGTTCAGGTAAGAACAGCCCACTCGCTCAACCCAGTTCCTTTCATCATCTATGATAAGGAAGTCAAGTACACTATCAAGGACGATACAAAGTACGCTCCCGGCGTTCCCACTAAGTACGGTCTGGCAAACGTTGCTCCTACCATCGTCAAGATGCTCGGTCTTACAGCGCCTGACTGCTGGCAGGAAAGCATGATCTAAGGTGGCTGTGCCACTGACTGTTCCGCCTTTGGAACTGTTTGAGCTATCCGCTGGATAGCGAAACGGCGGACGGCAATGCCGCTGACAATTCCGCCTTTGGAATTGTCGGTGAGTTTCGTGCGATAGCAAAACGGCGTAGCTGAGCGCACTACAAATCGCATAGCAATGCGGTTTGTGGCGGTTAATGCATATACTTTGTCAGGTGCAGAGTAAAACAGAAAATCGTGTGAAGCGGGTTGCCGTGTATAGCGATTATTTGGCTTTACAATGCGGTTTGATGGGATATACAATTGATACGACAAACGGCAGGCATGAGAAATCATGTCTGCCGTTTTTGTGTTTACAGTTGAAATTCGCCGCATTTGGCTTTGTTATGCGGTTTGTGGCAATCGGGAAATGTAAGCAGTAATACGGCAGGAACGGGAATCTACGGTTGAAAACGAGATATTCCTGCTGTTACCGAAGTGTCATAAATGGCTTTGTTATGCGGTTTATTAGGGTTTATAAAAACGGCAGGGGCGGAGAAATACTGCCCTGCCGTAAATATGACGTTTTACAATTCCGCTTTATATATCAAAGCGTCGCAAACCGGCTCTGTGTAATAGTTTCTGCGTCTGCCGACCTCAGAAAAGCCGTGCTTTTCATACAGCTTTTTTGCCGGCTCGTTATCACAGCGGACTTCAAGAAAAATGCTTTTTATGCCGTTATTTTTGCATTTATTTATGAAATATTCCATTAATTGTGTGGCGATGCACTGATGTCTGTATTCCGGCAACACTGCAATGCGATACAGCTCGCATTCATCGGATACGCTCTGACCGCAGATAAAGCCTACCGGCTTGTTTTCGGCTTTATCATCACGAATAACGACATTAATCGAACCTTCAGTGAACACCTGCGACTCAATACTTCGCTCTGTCCACGGCACCGAAAAACACTTTTTTTCAATCACTGCAATGTCGCTACAGATTGATGAATTATGATGATTTAAAGCCGTGATTTTTCCTTTATCTGTCAAACAGTCATTGTCAATGAGTATCATACCACGTTTTGCCGATATTTACATCTACCGTCATAGGAACGGTGAGCTTTACGGCATTCTCCATTTCTTCCTTTAAAAGTAAGGCAACCTTTTCTGCGCAATCTTCTTTTGCCTCAACAATAAGTTCATCGTGAACCTGAAGTATCAGCCTTGCATCCAGACCGCTTTTTTCAAGTCTGTTGTAAACTTTTATCATCGCAATTTTAATTATATCAGCGGCTGTACCCTGTATGGGGGTGTTCTTTGCGACACGCTCGCCGAAAGCCTGCAGATTCTTATTCTTTGCGGCAAGCTCTTTGATATATCTTCTTCTGCCGAACATAGTTTCAACATAGCCGTCACGCTTAGCCTTCGCAACGGTCTGCTCCATATAGTGAGCTATACCGGAATATTTGGAAAGATAGGAGCGGATATATTCGCTTGCTTTCGGCACTGAAACACCGATGTCCTTTGACAGCGAGAATGCGCCTATTCCGTAGACGATGCCGAAGTTGACCGCTTTCGCCTTGCTTCTGAGGTCGGGCGTTACCCACTCTATCGGCTGATTAAACACCTGAGAAGCGGTAACGGTATGAATATCCACACCGTCAAGGAACGCTTTCTTCATTATCTCGTCGCCCGAAATATGAGCCAGCACACGCAGTTCGATCTGTGAATAGTCGGCATCGACAAGCAGGTAGCCGTCCTTTGCGGTGAAGAATCTTCTCATCTCCCTGCCGAGCGGCGTTCTTACGGGGATATTCTGAATATTCGGCTCGGCGCTTGAAATTCTTCCTGTCCTTGTTTCCGTCTGCTTGAAGGTCGAATGAATCCTGCCGTCCTCGCCCACTACCTTCAGAAGTCCTGTAACGTATGTGTTCTGCAGCTTTGTAAGCGCACGGTATTCGGTTATCAGAGGAACTATGGGATGCTTGTCCATAAGGCTTTCAAGCACATCGGCGTTTGTGGAATAGCCTGTTTTTGTCTTTTTGGCACTGGGCAATGCAAGTTTTTCAAAAAGCACGCTTCCGAGTTGTTTGGGCGAGCCTATATTGAATTCATAGCCAGCGTATTCATAGATCTCACGGCTGATCTTTTCTGCCTTTTCGCAAACCTCTTTACCGAAAGCCTTTATACCGTCTGCGTCAATACTTACACCCTCACGCTCCATAGCCACAAGCACAGTGGCAAGAGGTATCTCTATATCGGTAAGGACTGCCGCAGAGCCTGTTTCACTGATTTTGCAATTAAGTATATCGTTGAGGGCGGCAACGGTTATCGACTTTTCCTGTATGCTGTTTCCCTCCGGAACTCCGTACTGTGCGCAGAGCCTTGACAGGCTGTAATCGTTTGAATCGGGATCGGCAAGGTAAGCCGCAAGAGTTGTATCAAATTTATTGTTATTGAGCTTTTCAAGTCCGGAAACTGTCAGCGTTTCCTTTATATCAAAGGTGTACTTCGTGCTGTCGCTGTCGGCATAGGCTTTAAGCTCCCCGTCGGACAATTTTACCGGAGCGCCTACTGTGCCTGCGTACACGCTCCCCTCCTGCGTCAGAACTATATCGCCTGCAGGCATAGCGGGTATCTGCTTTGCGGCGGATTCTTCCAAAGCCTCTTTTGAGCCTGCGGGAGCGGAAGTCGGGTGCAGCTTCAGCTTCTGGAGCATCTTGTACATTTCAAGCTCCGACAGCAAGCTTGCAAGCTCGTTATCGTCACGTTCTTTCGGAACATAATGCGAAAGCTCGGTATCAATAGGTGCGGTAAGGCATATTTCGGCAAGCTGCCTGCTCATATAACAGCTTTCCTTGCCGTTTTCGAGCTTTGTGCGTACACCCTTTGTGATAAGCGTTGAGCCGATGTTTTCATAAACTCCGTCCACGCTTGCAAATTCCTTTATAAGTGAAAGAGCGGTCTTTTCACCGATACCGGGAACGCCCGGAATATTGTCGCTCGAATCGCCCATAAGCGCTTTTACTTCTATCATCTGTTTCGGGGTCACGCCGTACTCTTCCATAATAACATCGGGCGTGTAGTAAATGTCGCCTTTTGTCTTGGCAAGCCTTACGGTAACATAATCATTTACAAGCTGGAACGAGTCACGGTCGCCCGTTGACACTGTACAGGGTATCTTCTTATCCGCACAGGCGGCTGAAACAGTTCCGATTATATCATCGGCTTCAAAGCCCTCTTTTTCGATAATGGTTATTCCCATTGCGGTGATTATCTTTTTCATATAGGGAAGCTGTTGTGCGAGGTCTTCGGGCATACCCTTGCGGTTTGCCTTATAGCCGTCGTACATCTTATGGCGGAATGTCGGTGCTTTAAGGTCAAAAGCTACCGCAATCATATCCGGATTTACATCCTTTTCAAGCATAAGCAGAGTGTTCATAAAGCCTGTTACGGCATTTGTGGCAACACCTCTTGAATTTGTCAGCACACGGATACCGTAGAATGCACGGTTTAATATGCTGTTGCCGTCAATAATAAGAAATCCCATATTTATCCTTTCGAGCAGAGGTCAGATTAATTTTTTCGGTGAGTTATGTTTGATTTATGATTATAGTATAACATAAATCAAGTCGGTGTAAACCGACACGGCGGTACGCCGTAT
>ULXA01026782.1_pt1 | contig 11118 bp, 6 predicted proteins | sample 1960861 | NCBI WGS metagenome assembly ULXA01 (sample SAMEA4835827, study PRJEB28245) | human gut metagenome | biome: gut microbiome; material: fecal sample | place: Denmark | collected 2008
CGGATAGGTCGTATTCCTCCAGTGCCAGCACGATGTCCTCCCGCACCGTGTACTCGTAGCAGTGGTTCAGGATTTCATTGGGCGGCTGGGAAAGCAGCCACTCCCGATACTTCTCCTGTTCTGCGAACAGCTTCTTATATAAAGCGGTGTTCAGTTCTTCGTTTGTCATTTTGCTTCCTCCTTCATAAAGATTCAGCCGCCGATGAGGGAATCGCCGGCGGCTATGTAGCATTCAATTGAGAAGTTGAACATATTTTTAGCCAAGTTCTCAACGGAAGTGAACCTTGACAAAAAGAAAGACCGTCCACTTTTTCAATGAACGGTCGAATCAGGTTGTATTCCGTTTTGCAGGGAACTTTTTCCAGATTTTTTCTACTGTATGTTCCCCATGCTGTCTTTGTTATTCCGCTTCTTCTTCAGCGTGAAAACCAACCATAAATCTTTTCAGCAGAAATGTGCAGAAGTACGGGAATGTGTATATCCTGTCCTCATGCCCGATATTGTTCTTTGAGAACTTAATCCCATATCTGATATCCGGATAGTGATCAGAGGTAATCAATGTTTTCATTGATTTTGCCCGCCCACTTTTCGCCTTTACTTCAACAGGAATCAAGGATGCGGTTGAACGAATGAAGAAATCGGCTTCCAGTGTGGAATCCTCTTTTTTGTAATAGAACAGCTTATATCCTTGCTTGATGAGAGCTTCTCCTACCATGTTCTCATAGAGGGCTCCCTTATAAACACCCAGGTTCTTATTGGCTCTTAAATCTTCCTGCGATTCATCATCCAGCATGGATACCAGAAGACCCGTATCCGCAAAATACAGCTTGAATGTGTCGGGGTCGTAATTACCTCCCAACGGCAGTTCCGGGAACTCCATGCAGTAACAGATGTTGACCATACCTGCATCCGAAAGCCACTCCGCGCATCCTCGATAATCCCGGAATCTTGCGCCGGATGCCACCTTGGAAATCTGGAATTTTTTGTTTTCCCTTGCAAGCTGCGGCGCAACCCGGTTGAACACATTGATAATTCTTGTTTGATCGATTCCGGTGGCATACTTGCGAATATCTTCTTTATAGTCCGCTATGAGCTGCTTCTGCGTATCAAGCGATCCCTCAAAGGTGTTTCGCTCGATATACTCCGCGACGACAGCAGGCATTCCGCCAAGGATATTGTAATCCAGAAACAGCGAATGGAAGACATTCATCTCCAACTCGCTAAAAGGCTTAAATTCCTTCATGTGGGAAAGCAGGTTTTCTACCGTGTCATCTCCATAGCCCTTTGCCCACAAGAATTCCTCGAAATCCATCGAAAACATCTCATAGTCTTTTTTATACCCTACGCTGTTGCTTTCGATCTTCTTGTAATTGACTCCCAGCATTGACCCACTGCAAATCACATCAAACCGCCCATCTATGCAGAAGAACTTGAGCGATGTTGCAATTTCCGGAAACTCCGTAATCTCGTCGAAGAAGATCAGCGTCTTTTCGGGCACAAACTTCTTTGTCGGGTCAATGAGTGAAATGTTCTTGATAATGTCAGCGGCTTCATATCCGTCCGCGATGATTCCCTTGTATTTCTCGTCACGGACAAAATTGATCTCGATCACATTTTCGTAATGATCGGCAGCAAAATGCAGGATCGATTCCGTTTTGCCTATTTGACGGCTTCCCTTGACAATAAGGGGCTTTCTGTTTTTATCTGCTTTCCATTCCTCTAAGAAAGCATCTACTTTTCTTTTCAAATACATCTGAATCACTCTCCAGCATGAGTTTCCTGCTTCATTATACACAAAACATGGGCGATTGTCAACCCGCTCCACACATTTCATGAGCGAATAGAAGCCGCTCCGCACACATTATTAGATTATCGACCTCCTTAGTTTATGATAGCCGCAAGGTTTTTACTCCCTGCGGCTATCATTGTTATTTCATGATTTTCAGCAACAGCGCATTGATATCTTCCGTCGGTTTGCCCTGCGCGACCAGCTTGTTTCGGAACCCAAGGAGCGCATATTTAGCGAGCCGGAGTTCTTCCGGATTTAACTCAACAATTCGCTTATCATTTTTGCGTCTGAACATATCAGGCACCTCCGTTCTTTGATCTGGCTTCATTGTAGCGGCGGAAGTGCCGTGCTACAAATGTGCGAATGATTTCATCGCTCCCTGTCATCGCTGGAACGGCTCAGCTCCTCTTCGCCCCGCTCACCGTCCACGATCTCATTCTCCTTCTTGTCCAGATTGAGCAGGGCGTTCAGCTCGTTCAGGCGGGCGGTTTTCGCTGCAAGCTCTTCCTCCTGGGAGAATGGCTTCTGTACCTCAGCCTTTGCGTTTTCAAGCTGAACCCGCGTGTTCTCCAGCTGCTCGGCACACGCTGCCATTCGTTCCTCAAAAGCAGCGAGGGTATTATCCAGTCGCTGAATATTGCCGAAGATGTCCGTGCCCAGCGTGACCGTATGCCGCAGCTGATGAATCAGTGTGATCTTATATTCCCGGCTGAAGGTGTCGAAGGACAGCTCCATATCAAAGCCTCTGTACTGACCGATGGGAATCGAGTCGGGGCTTGTCATGGACTTGCAAAGGCCGAGGATGGCATCGCCGGCAGCCTTCTTTTCCCTTACCGTGCCGCCCGGCATAATCATGGGAGAGAACCCGTCCTCGTTGGGCTCGGTATTTCTTTTGAGCTGGTCAATATCCGCTTTATAGCCCTCAATGCGCTGCTCCAATGATTTGATTTTCTGGGGGAACTCCTTCAAAATCTGATCCTCCAGCGAATAGCGCTGGCTCAAATGGTTGGCCTTGAGAAGCTCTAGGCGGGACACATCAATGTCCAGATCCATCTTCTCCTTGATATGGGGATTGCCGGCGCACAGCGCCTTGATTTCCGCATAGCTCAGGGCCGTTTCGTCAATGTCCTCTGCAGAACGCACCGGGGATTTGCTGGTCATGATCTGCCCAATGAACTTCTGCTTGGATTCCACCAACTGATACAGGTAGCTGTCGAAGGTGTTCTCCGTGACATAGGTGTAAATATCGACCTCCTTGTTTTCGTTGCCCTGGCGGATGATTCGTCCTTCCCGCTGCTGCAGGTCAGACGGTCGCCACGATAGCGATAGGTAAGGTCTGAGCGGTGCGCCAGCACCGCTTTCCACCTTTTCCCCCGCTTCACACCGTGCATGCGAGTTTCCCCGCACACGGCGTTCCATCATTACAAAAGAATCATTAGAATAGTAAGAATTTCAAAGCTAAGAAACTGTATTAAATCTCAGGTTGTCCTGCAAGAACTCGCAGGGCGTTCAGTTTTGCTAACGCCTTTTTATCAAGTTGGAAAAGGTTCAAATATACGGCAATGGTATTTGGGTCTGTAGCATGAATCAGCCGGTGAATATCCCTGTGAACAATTACCAGATTCATATACTTGTCCGTGCCGCCATTGCTCAATGGCTGTTTGTGGTGACAGTGTATTTCATCAAGCCAAAGCTCTTTTCCTGTCACAGCACAGCGCCCGTATTGTGCGGCGTAAAGAGAAATCCTGTTGTCCATGTACTCAACACTTCGTCGTGGCTCTTTTATACGCATCAGCGCAAGCATAATCGAAGTGTTGATGCCAAGGTTCTTGTGAATTTCCGCTCTACCCTCCGGGGTGTATTTACAAACCTTTTTCTTCTTGAACAATGGGGTTTTGGTCTGAATATATCCGACAGGTGCTACGGTTTTACTGCTGATAAAGCGAATTTGTTTGCTATCACCGTAATTCTTGCGGATATAGACCTCATTGATCTGCCCCTTTTTCGTAAGCCTGCCATAAAGTCTGTTCTTCATCACTGTAGACACTGCCCGGTGTATCTGGTCACAATCCGTTGCAATCATGGTTGCATAGCGGTAGTAGTTGTGAATTCCGAACACCATCGAATTGTACAGAGTAATTTCTCTGGCTTCTTCATCCCGGTCTTGAACATGGGCAATCCGCTTGACCTGCTCAATAAGAGCGGCTTTTTCTTTTGAAATTGCTTTTTCGGTCATATGCGATTTAACCACATAGCGTTTCCGTTTCTTGACCGCTTTTATTTCAAACCCAAGAAATTCGGAGTAGTGCCGCTTCAGATTAACGATTTTCGACTTTTCTTCACTGATTTCCAGTTTGAGCCGGTCTTGCAGCCACAGCTTTACAGCAATGAATACTTTTTCTGCATCACTGCGCTTCCGACAGAACAACTTGAAATCATCCGCATAGCGGACTATATGCACTTCCTTGAGTTTGGTGGTATTTTTGAAAGCACCATAAATCGCAGTTTTATTGATCGTACCGTTTGGCCGTACTTCACAGCTATACTCATATTTGGTGGGCATATTCTCCCATTGAGAGGCAATCCACCAATCAAGTTCATTCAGTACGATATTCGATAGGAGCGGTGAGAGAATGCCTCCTTGCGGAGTACCCTTTATTGGGTGTTCGACCGTTCCGTCCGGCATAACAATCGGTGCTTTTAACATCTCTCGGATGATGCACAATAGTTTTTTATCCCGTATACCCATATGCCAAATCTGCTGTATCAATTTTGTGTGGTTGACATTATCAAAGAAACCCTTGATGTCTACATTGACCACAAAATATAACTTTTGCAGATTTATCATCTTGTAGCACTGTGCAATCGCATTCTCGGCTGACCGGTTCGGGCGAAAGCCATTGCTCCGCTCATAAAATTTAGCTTCGCAAATTGGTTCCATTACCTGCAAAATACATTGCTGAACCAACCTATCCACGATTGTCGGGATTCCAAGAGGTCGCATTTTGCCATTGGGCTTTGGGATTTCTACCCGCTTGACGGGCTTTGGCTTATAGTACATTAGCTTTCTCTGCACGATACGGACATACTGCTCTACAGGAAGTTTTTCAATATCCCTGATCGTCTGCTTGTCTGTACCGGCTGTATTGCTGCCACCATTCCGCTTTATATTTCGGTATGCCAGCCGGATATTTTCTTCGCTGCTGATTAAGTCCATCAGCTTTGTAAAGATTTTACCTTGCTGGCTTTCCGCATACAGTCGGTCAAATACTGGCTGCAAATCATAGTATTCTGAGTGTCTTAGTTTCTTTTGCTTTGTCATAGGCAACACCCCCTTCGGGCTGTTTTTCTTTGTCATACTCGAAGCTATGAACGTTCTTACCTATAACTATTTTTTTGTAATGACTGGTGGCTGTTGCTCCGCTCCCATTACAGAAGCATCTTCGCTCGTGCCACCGCTTTCACAGCAATTAAAGATGCTTATTTTCTTCGTCATCACCGCAATCATGCGTTATGCTGCTTCCCACGTTCCGATAATTCTATCTATACATATATACTTAGGTGCTTGCTCTGAGCCTGCCAGTCCAGCAGTGCCTGTAACACTGTAAGGTGTTTCGTAATTGCCATTCCTACTAAACCTCGCTGGCTGTCATTTTTCAGACCGGCGCACATTTCTATACGCTCCTCGGTTTAGACCCGTACATTCACAAGTTCGTCAGGTATTTCTACCATTCTCACCATATATATTTTGTAGACCCCCGGCATATAGGTCACAGCCTCCACCTCTGGAGACCTTTCGTTTGCGTTGTACCACAGCCGCAATTACGGTGACTCTCTGCCGACTTCACCGAGCTTCAGACCGCATTTCTGCCGCCTGTCGGAGTATCAGGGTAGGCATTTCAGGGCGTTACCCCGTCATTCTACCTATCGAATTATCAGTTCTATAAAGCATAGTCCTGCGGCTCCTTTCAATCCACAGAATATATTTTTTAATGTGCTTTACGCCTAACCTTTTCAGTTAGGAACGTGTCGCACGACAATCCAAATGATGAAGTGCCGCAAGCTTCGTCTGCACATTGGTGCCGGCTCCCATTTTCTGCGTGGAACCGATGAGCACACGCACCTGACCGGAGCGCACCTTGCCAAACAGCTCTTTCTTTTGCGCCTCGGAGTTTGCCGTATGGATATAGGCGATTTCCTCTGCCGGAACGCCCTTGGCAATCAGCTTGTTTCGGAGATCATCGTACACATTGAACTTGCCGTCGCCGTGGGGCGTAGACAGGTCACAGAATACCATCTGTGTCGATTTCCGATCGGCAGTGCGCTGCCAAATGTCAAAGACATTCTCAGCACACGCGCCCACCTTGCTTGTCTCGCTGTCGGGGAGCATATCGTTCATGAGCCGCTGATCCAAGGCGAGCTTTCTGCCGTCATTGGTGATGAGGAGCATGTTATCCACGCTGGAATCCACCATCTTATTGCGGACACGCTCTGCTCGTTCTGAAAGAGAGGCCACCATTTCCTTTTGCGTTTCCGATGGCTTCAAAACAACGCTGTGGTAATGGGCCTCCGGCACGGGGAGCTTGAGCATATCCGCCGTTTGAATATCTGCGGTCTCCTTGAACATTGCCATGAGCTCCGGTAGATTATAGAACTTCGCAAACCTTGTTTTGGCGCGGTAGCCCGTGCCCTCCGGAGAAAGCTCGATAGCCGTCACCGTCTCGCCGAAGGTAGACGCCCATGCATCGAAGTGGAGCAGGTCGTTCCTTTTAAGTGCGCTGTACTGGAGATATTTCTGCATGGTGTACATCTCGACCATGCTATTGGAGATGGGCGTGCCGGTGGCAAACACAACGCCTCTGCCGCCGGTCAACTCGTCCAAATACCGACACTTCATATACAGGTCGCTGGACTTCATCGCCTCGGTTTGGCTGATGCCGCCCACATTCCGCATTTTTGTAAATGCGGCGAGGTTTTTATAGTAATGCGCCTCATCGATGAAGATACGGTCAACGCCCAACTCCTCAAAGGTCACAACATCATCCTTGCGGGACTGATCGTTGAGCTTGTCCAGCTTCTGCTTGACCGTTTTCTTGGTTCGCTCCAGCTGCTTGATGGAGAAATTATCCCCACGGTTTTTCTTCAATTCAGAAATGCCGTCCAGCACTTCATCCAGCTGTTGTTGCAGGATGGCACGCTGTCGTTCCAGGGACATGGGGATCTTTTCAAATTGGCTGTGCCCAATGATGACCGCATCGTAGTCGCCGGTGGCAATGCGCCCGCAGAACTTCTTGCGGTTCTTGGTCTCAAAGTCCTTCTTGGTGGCGACAAGAATATTGGCGGAGGGATAGAGCTGGAGGTATTCGCTCGCCCATTGCTCCGTCAGATGATTGGGGACCACAAACAGGCTTTTTTGACACAAGCCCAGCCGTTTGCTCTCTTGGGCCGCCGCTACCATCTCGAAGGATAGCGATAGGTAATCCTTTGGGCGGGATATGCAGCCGCAGGCTGCATATCCGTTCCTCCAGATTTTCCCCCGCTCCAAACCGTGCGTGACAGTTTCCCATCACACGGCTTTCCATCGTCAGCACTTTTTATGACAATCTATACATCAAACAGATTTGCCCTTTAGAAAACGAGTTCCGGCATTTCTGCCAGCACACGGAGCTTATTGAGCTTTGCCAACTGCTTCTTATCAGGATTTAGCACTTTCAGGTATTTTTGGATGGTGCGCTCATTGCTGGAATGAATGAGGATGTGAACCACATCGGAAACAATAATCAGGTTTTGATAACTGTCATTGCCCCCAAGCACCAACGGCTTTTTGTGGTGACAGTCCACTTGATTTGCTTCCAGTTCCACACCGGAAACAGCACATTTTCCTTTCTGTGCAACATAGAGTGCGATGCGGTTATCGTTGTACTCCACACTCTGCTTACCGCATGGATTGTTCAGCAGATGATAGAGAACTGCCATATTGATACCGGCAAGATTCTTGTGAATCTCAGCCCGTCCCTCTGGCGTGTACTTATTTACCCGACTTTTCTTGTCCATGGGTACTCTGTGCTGAACATAGGCAATCGGGACGATAGCGTGACCATTCAGGTAGCGTACCTCCCGGCTCGTGCCGTATTTTTCCTTGATATACCTGTTTGTGATTTGACCGCTCTTCTGCAGCCTGTGCTTCAATCTGTTGTAAAGGCTCTTTTTGACATCGAAAGCGATTTTGTGGAAGTCAGGATTTACATGGGTTGCAATGCTGTAGTAGTTATGAACGCCCATAACATAGGAGTTGTATGTCTGTATCAGACGGTATTCCATTCCTGGGTCATAGGTCTGCCGTATCTGCCCAATGATTTCCTTGCTTTTCTTCCGGATTTTCAACAATGCCTTATCCTTGATATGCGCTTCTATTACATACCGTGGCTGCCCGTCAGGTTTCTTTCCCTTTGTTCGGACTTTCAGCTTAAAGCCCAGAAACTCGGAATAATGGCGTTTCAGATTTACGATTTTCGATTTCTCCGGGCTGGTTTCCAGTCCCAGACGTTCCAAAAGCCATTGTTTCGTTGCCTCGAACAGCTTGACTGCATCTGACCGCTTTTTACAGAAGATTTTGAAATCATCTGCATAGCGGACAACATAGCACTCTTTCAGATTCGTGTAGTTGCGCAGGGTTCGGATGGTACTGCTTTTATCAGGGGTTCCATTCGCATAGATTCTGTGTACATAGTTCCTTTGGGTAGGCATTTCTTCCCACTGGCTGACAATCCACCAGTCCAGTTCGTTCAGGACGATGTTTGACAGCAGCGGGGAGATGATACCGCCCTGCGGCGTGCCCTTTTCGGGAAAACCGATTCCAGCCACTTCTGCCTTTAACATGGTAGAAATGATGGATAACAGCTTTTTGTCCCGGATACCGAGTGTCCACATCTGCTTCAGTAGCTTGCCGTGGTTCACATTGTCAAAGAAAGATTTAATATCGATATCAATGACGTAATGACAACCGACGTTCTGTATCATTCTTTCCGCTTGGGCAATGGCATTTTCTGCACTGTGGTTTGGCCTGAAGCCATTGCTTCGCTTGAAGAATTTTGCTTCACAGATAGGTTCTAATACTTGCAGAATACATTGCTGAATGAGCCTGTCCATAATCGTAGGGATTCCAAGGGGGCGGGTTTTACCGTTGTCCTTTGGTATCTCAACTCTGCGGACAGCATTAGGAACATACCAGTCCAGCTTACGCTGAACATGGGCGACCAGAGCATTTTCGTTCCATTTGTTCAAATCGCTTATTGTTTTATTATCCACACCCGCCGTTCGACTGCCGCTGTTCTTTCGGATATTTCTGTAGGCCAGCTTGATGTTTTCGGGGCGTTTTATTAGTTCCACCAGATTGCAGAACCGTTGCCCCTTGACACTTGCGGCATACAGTTCGTCAAGAGCGAGCTGCATATCGTAGTATTCGGAATTGCGGATTTTTTGTTTCTTCAAGGGTTTCTTCTTGTTTGCCAAAGTCAGGTACTTTCCTCCTTGTATGGGGGATTTCGCTTTTCTTAGTCATACTCGAACCTTTGTGTCTGTATAGTTTTCAATTTATTGATTGCTGACGACTAATGGCCATCCCTCCACCGTATTTCTACGGCTTCAACGGTACTGTGCCATCTCTCTCAGCTGGATAAAGGATTGTTATACGCAATGCGCTTTCCAATCCAACACCTCATAGCCTGTAACTGGCTCCGTGTTCCAGCCTTTCCACGTTCCAATATTCCTATCTGTACATATCTGCCCTTAGGTGTCCCTCTGAGCCTGTATGCTGGGCGGTGCCTGTAACACCGCAAGGACTTTCATAGTAAAAATTCTTACTCATCCTCACATACTTCCGTAATCGGAAAGGAACATTTCTGCTCCTGCGCCTTTTAGACCCGTACATTCGGGATTTCGTCAGTCATCGTGACATTCTGACCATAGGCAGTTTTTAGACCTCCGGCGTATCATGCACACATCCCACCGCTGAGATGCTTTCCACGGCATAACCTGTTTGGGTACATTTCCGCCGACTTTAGCGAGCGTTATACCGCAATCCTTGTTACAGAGGACTGCCGCATATCGCAGTTTATAAGGTAGGCGTTTCAGGGCGTTACCCCATCATTCCACCTATCGGAATATTAGTTCTCCAAGTCTTTTCAGGGACTCCTTTCCAGTTCCCGATTCTATTGTTAGCTGACTTGTGCGTAACCTTTTCAGTTACGAACGTGTCGCACTCTTCCCAGCCCCAACTACATGCGCAAGCAGGGTGTTGCCGCCGTAGAGGATATGGGCAATGGCATTGACCTGATGCGGCCTCAGCGTGATCTCCGGATTGATTCCCACGAAATTCAGGTGGCTACCGTCATACTCACGGGGGCGAATGCTGTTGAACTTCTCATTATACAGCTTGGTCAGCTGCTCCCGGCGTTCCGGATCGCTCCAAATCCAATCAGCAAAGGCCTGCTTAATAAGCTCCTGCTTGCCCTGTGCGATGGCGGTTTCTTTCTTGTTGAGCACAGCCGTTTTCCTGCCGTTTCCGTCCTCGATGTAGTCGAAGATTCTCACATCACGAAGGTTCAGGGTTTCCTCCATGATCTTATAGCCATTAACTCTGCCGGTGCCGTAAGTATTGTAGGCTTTCACATTGCTGCGGTCATAGGATTTCCCCTCCACATTCCATTCGCCGGTGTACTGCGCGTAGTGAACATGGATATTCCATTGGCAGTAGCGCGGGGTGCTGAACAGCTCAAACATGAACTCCTCGATGGTTTCCGGAGGCAGCCATGTTGCGCCCAACCTTACGGAAATCTCACTTGCCGTTAGGTCAACCGGCTGCACCGCCTCAAGCGCACGAATATTCTCACCGTAATCTTCGGGGTAGAGCTCCGCACTCCGCTTTGCCCAACGGAGCTTTTCACGGACATTGCCGGAGAGATATTCATCGGCAGGGAGATACTTCGGCTTGCCGTCCTCTTCGCTTATGTGCATGGGGTTGAGGAAAATAACACCCTTCAAATCCTCGAACAGCTCCTGCTCGGTTTTACCGGTAAGCTGCGACATATATGGCATGTCGATTCTCGCTTTTTCCGAAAGGGACAGAGCATAGGCCTCGGAAGCCGTGTCAACCGACTGCACCGTTACCTTCTGCTTGATGGTTCGTTTGGAGAACATATCTGCCTTGCGGAGGAAGTTGCCCTCATCGTCCAGCACCTCCAGCGAAGCAAGCAGGCAGTAGGAGCTGTCGGAATTGAATGCCGAGTTGTTGGCTCTTGCGCTGATAAGCCCATATTTTTTGCTGAAAT
>ULXA01025222.1_pt1 | contig 11100 bp, 7 predicted proteins | sample 1960861 | NCBI WGS metagenome assembly ULXA01 (sample SAMEA4835827, study PRJEB28245) | human gut metagenome | biome: gut microbiome; material: fecal sample | place: Denmark | collected 2008
CTACAAAGAATGTTGAAATTTTTGATACAGCAATTGCAATTATGGCTGGACTAATGATTATTCCGGCGGTGTTTGCTTTCTCTGGCGGAGATCCGGACACCTTACAGGCTGGACCGGCATTGATGTTTATTACAATCCCAAAAGTTTTTGCAAGTATGGGATTTGGAACTTTTGCGGGAGTAATGTTCTTCTTGCTTGTACTTTTTGCAGCACTTACGAGTTCAATCGCACTGACGGAAAGTGCGGTATCCACGTTTGAAGATGAACTTGGGTGGAGCCGGAAAAAATCTACGGTGCTCTGTGGCGTGATCATGATCGCACTGGGAAGTCTGTCTTCGCTCGGATACGGACCTCTGGCAAATGTGAAGATCATTGGCATGCAGTTTTTGGATTTTTTTGATTTCCTGACGAACTCTGTCATGATGCCGATTGCGGCAATTGCTACCTGTCTTTTTGTTTCAAGGGTTGTCGGGGTAAAGAGAATCGAAGAAGAAGTGACATACGGTGGCGGCACATTCAAAAGAAGAAAAGTCTTTCTGTTTATGATACAGTATCTGTGTCCGATTTTTGCTGGAATCATTTTATTAAGCTCTGTCGCAAATGCATTTGGATGGATTTCCATGTAAATGCATTTGCGATAGGAAGGAACTTATTTTTTCAACATTCCATAATGCTCTTCCATGTTTCCCCCGAAGATGGCATTTTTATAGCCCAGTTTCTTAAAGGCTTTGACCGCTTTTTCCGGTCTGAAATTATAACTGCCGATGATATAGAGAGAAGTTTCCTTATCCGGGAATCTTCTTAAGATTCGGTCTTCCGTGATTTTATCCAATGGGATATTGACCGCACCGGCAACATGTCCGTGGTTAAATTCATCTTTGGTACGACAGTCGATCAACATGGCGTTCTCAGAAGTGTGAGCCTTGTTGATTGCTTCGTTCACTGTCAGTTTTTTCTTGAAAATACTCATTTTATCTCTCTCTTTCCAAAAAAGTATAATGATACAATTTTACTACTAAAAATATTTTGCGTCAACGAAAAAGCAGATGTATTTTCTTTTTTTGTGTGATAAAATTATTGCATGTATGAGTGGGCATGAAATGTGTTTGATATAGAAGGGATAGCACAGATGGTCAATATTGCAATCGTTGAGGATGAAGCTATGTACGCAAAGCAGCTGCAGGAGTTTTTGCTGCAGTATCAGAAGGAGAATGGAGAAGTGTTCAATATTACCGTCTATTCAGATGGTGATCAGATCGTACACAAGTACAAGTCACAGTTTGATATTATTCTGATGGACGTGGAAATGAAGTTCATGGATGGTATGTCTGCTGCGGAGGAAATCCGGAAAGCAGACACGGAGGTTGTCATCATTTTCATTACAAATATGGCGCAGTATGCGATCCGCGGTTATGCAGTGGATGCGCTTGACTATGTGCTGAAACCGGTGTCATACTTTGCATTTTCGCAGAGATTAAACCGTGCGATCAGCCGAATGAAGAAACGTGAGCAGAAAGTCATCACGGTGAACATCAAGGGCGGCGCTGTTCGGATTAATATTGCTAATATTTATTATATTGAAAGTCAGGGGCATAATCTCGTTTTACACACGATCCTGGGCGATTATGAATCGGCTGGAACGATGAAAGAAGTCGAAGAAAAATTGCAGGATCTAAATTTTTGCCGTGGAAATAAAGGGTATCTGATCAATTTGCAGCATGTGGACGGCATTCAGGACGGGTGCGCGGTTGTAAAAGGAGAGCCGCTTTTGTTAAGCCGCTCGCGCAAGAAAGAGTTTATGGAAGCACTGACGAATTACTGGGGAGAGGTTGTAAAATGATGGGACATTTAATGCCGGATATTCCGCGGATTTATACGGCAGCTGCGGAGTGGATGGCGTGTATGCTTTTTATTGTATCGCTGAAAAAAAGATTTGAATGGTGGAAGAGTGGGCTTATCATGGCAGGAATGCTTGTGATGCAGTCTGTTTTTCTGGTGGCAACCGGAAATGTGCCGATCTATTTCTGGATTCCGTGTATGATCGCCGCAGTATCTCTGATGGTCGGGTTCATTTATTTCTGCTGTGACGTGAATTTTCAGGATGCCGGATATTTTGGCATGATCGCATTTGTTGTAGCGGAATTTATGGCATCTTTGGAATGGCAGATTGTATGTACTGTCTGGACAAATGAGCTGCCGGGCAAGGCGACAAAGAGTATCATGCTTGCGGCGGTTTATGGTGCAGTATTCTTTTTATTGTGGAAATTATTGCAGCAGCATCTTCCAAAAGATGGAAAGCTGAACATCAGCTTTAAAGAATATTTTTCCGCAGCAGTGATCGTCATCGCAGTGTTTGCGGTTAGCAATCTGAGTTTTGTTTCCAATGCGGACACGTTTGCAAATGGATATGCGCTTGAAATCGGTCAGATCCGCACGATCGTTGATCTCGGTGGAATTGCAGTTTTGTATGCGCATCTGATCCAGTGTGGCGAACTCCGTGTGCGCAGGGAGTTAGAAGCAGTGCAGAATGTTTTACAGAATCAGTATGTGCAGTACAAGCAGTCACGTGAGAGTATCGATCTCATCAATTATAAATATCACGACTTAAAACATCAGATCGCTGTGCTCCGGAGCGAGACTGACCCGGAAAAAAGAAATGAGTTTTTAAATCACATGGAAGATGAGATCAGGCAGTACGAAGCACAGAACAAGACCGGAAATAAAGTGCTTGATACAGTGCTGACAAGCAAGAGTTTATACTGCGCAAAGCATGGGATCACGTTTACCTGCGTGGCAGATGGAACGCTGCTTGATTTTATGGATATCATGGATATCTGCAGTATTTTCGGAAATGCGCTCGACAACGCGATCGAGTGTGAACTCAAGATTGCAGACAAGGAAAAGCGGCTGATCCATGTGACTGTGTCCCAGCAGAAGAATTTTTTGATCTTGCGTTTTGAAAATTACTACGAAGGTAGTTTGAAAGTGAAAGAAGGACGTTTCCTGACAACCAAGAAGGAAAAAGAGTTTCACGGTTACGGAATCAAGAGTATCCGCTATACGGTAAATAAATACGACGGCGCAGTCAGTATTGACACAAAAGAAAACTGGTTTGATCTGAAGATTTTGATTCCAATGAAAAAAACTGCATCTGACGAAGTGCAGAACGGATAACTGTGTCAAATAGAATACGGACGGTTAAACATTCGCATTTTTTGATTTATAACGCTATGGTTTGTGCATTGTGCATGAAAACATAGCGTTATTTTTGTCTGAAACTCACAACGTGTAATACCGTTTATGCAAAAATAATGCAGATTATGCAATTTTTCCATAAGAAAAGTACTTTATGATAGATTATAACTACAAAGTCCGGAACGGACAAAATAAATCTTGGGAGGATTTAGAGATGATCGAGTTTATTATTTCAATTCTGGTTCCTATTTTAGGAGGCCTCGGTGTCAGTGAAGCAGACGTTACAACATATGTAACAAACTGCAGCGGATACATTTATGCAATCCTTATTTCTATTTTAGTATTGATTGTATTATTAGTAGCTGCACATTTTATTGCACCAAAAGGAAAAAGACATTTAGTTCGCTGGGGAGCTTCCTTAGCATGGGTACTCGCACTTGTGACCATGGTAAACATGGTTTGCTACGGACCGCTTTACACAAACCTTTCCGTTGTATTAAACGGTGGCGGAACAGTATCCGATGAAGCAAAAGCAGCAAGTAATGAAGTGATCAAAAAAGTCGGCGAAGAAGGTATGGTTCTTGTAAAGAATAATGGATTATTACCTCTTAGCAGTGATGTGGATTCCATGAACGTATTTGGATGGGCATCTACAAACCCTATCTATGGTGGTACAGGTTCAGGTTCTGCAGATACATCTTCTGTAGTAAGTATTTTACAGTCTTTATCAGATGCAGGATATAAGACAAATGAGTCCCTGACCAAAATGTACACAGATTACCGCGCAGACAGACCGGCTGCAACAATTTTAGGCGGAGACGGATCCTTTGATATCACATTACCGGAACCTACAGCAGATTATTATACAGATGATGTCATGGGCGAAGCAGAAAGCTTTTCTGATGTAGCAATGGTAGTGATCAGCCGTGGCGGTGGTGAAGGATATGATCTTCCTACAGACATGAACTCTGTTATCCATGGCACTTACAATGTGGCAGATGAAGTTTCTGTAAATCCTGCAAACTATGCATATACAAATATTTCCTACACTAACAACGGTGATTATGATGATTTTGATGCAGGAGAATCTTATCTTGAACTCTCTAATACAGAGGAAGCAATGCTTGATAAGGTTTGCTCAGAATTCAGTAAAGTAATCGTTGTGATCAACGCAAACAACCCAATGGAACTTGACTGGGTAGACAACTATGATTCTATCGGAGCAGTAATCCTTGCACCTGGTACAGGTCAGACAGGTATGGCTGCACTCGGTGAGATCATCAACGGATCTGTGAATCCATCCGGAAAAACAGTTGATACTTATGTAAAAGATTTAACACAGACTCCATACTATAATAACATTGGAGCATTTGCATACAACAATGTAGATGATTTAAAAGAAGCAATCGCAGCTTCTGATACAGCATACGAAGGAACAGTTTCCTTTGTTGATTATGTAGAAGGTATCTATGTAGGATACAAATATTATGAGACAGCATCTGATGATGGTGTGATCAATTATGAGGATGTTGTAAAATATCCATTTGGTTACGGATTATCTTATACAACATTTGAACAGAAAATGAATGATTTCTCTGATAATGGAGACAATGTAACATTCAATGTAACAGTTACAAATACAGGCGATGTTGCAGGTAAGGATGTTGTAGAAGTATACTTCACACCACCTTATACAAACGGAGGAATCGAGAAAGCTTCCGTAAACTTAATTGATTATGCAAAAACAGGTGAGATCGCACCGGGTGAATCTGAAACAGTTGAGTTTACAATCAACAAAGAAGATATGGCATCTTATGATGCAAACGAGATCAAAGTAGCAGGCGGCGGATATATTCTTGAAGCCGGTGAATACACAGTATCTGTCAGATCTGATTCCCATACAGTATTAGATCAGGCAAACTTTACTGTAGATTCAGATATCAACTACAGCGAGAATGCACGTACAACAGATAATGTTGTTGCAACAAATCAGTTAAATGATTACACAGCAGGAAATGTTACCTATCTTTCCAGAGCAGACGGATTTGCAAACTATGCAGAAGCTACAGCCGCACCGGCTGAAGAAGCTTATGTAATGGATGATGCAACAAGAAAAGAAGTAGAAGCAAATTCTACAGCATACTATGATTCTACAGCATATGATAATGCAGAAGATACAATGCCAACATTAGGATCTGATAATGGTCTTACATTAGCAGATTTAACAGGCAAGGCTTATGATGATCCGATGTGGGATCAGTTATTAGACCAGATGAGCTTTGAAGATATGTCATTACTTGTAAACCTTGGTGGATGGCAGACAGCTCAGATCGATTCTGTAGGAAAAGTTGCAACAAGTGACTGTGACGGACCTGCCGGAGTTAACAACTTCATTACAGGAACTTATGGAACAGCATATCCGACAGAAGTATTAATGGCACAGACATGGAATACAGATTTATTATATGACCTTGGACTTGCAATGGGACAGGAGTATGCAGATGTAAATAACTATGGTGTATACGGCCCGGCAATGAACACACACCGTTCTGCATTTGCAGGAAGAAACTTCGAGTACTATTCAGAAGATGGTGTACTTGCAGGTAAACTTGCAGCCGCCCAGGTAAATGCGATGGCAACAAAAGGCACATACAATTACATCAAGCATTTTGCATTAAACGACCAGGAGACAAACAGATGTGCATTCTTACTTACATATTCTAATGAGCAGGCAATCCGTGAGATTTACTTAAAACCATTCGAATTATGTATCAAGAATTTTGACGGAACACAGATCGCAGTAATGTCTTCCTTCAACTGGATCGGAACTGTTCCGGCATGTGCAAATGAAGACACATTAACAACAATCCTTCGTAATGAGTGGGGATTCCAGGGAATGGTCATCACAGATTATGATGGTTCTTACGGATACATGATCACAGATCACTGCGTTCGTACAGGAAATGACCTGATGCTCGGATTTAGTTCTCAGGCATCTAACCAGCTGACAAATACAGAAAGTGCAACTCTTAATAACGCACTTCGCACATCATGCAAGAACATTATGTATACAATCGCAAACAGCGGTTATTATACAAATACTACTGATGATAGCGGAATGTCAAATATGACAAAACTCTTCGTGACAATTGATGTTGTAACAGTATTATTAGTAGTACTCTGCATGGCACTTGTGATCGTTCGCTATCGCAAAAAACATGCAAAAACAACAGCAGAAGTTACACCGGAAGAGAAGAAAGAAGAATAGATTATTCCGCACCTCTGTGTGCAAGGATAACAGAACTTAAAATATGACAGGAAAGTCCCTGCATGTTCGATAAGGAGCATGTGGGGGCTTTTTTTATGGAATGGAAAACTTCGTCCTTTGTATGAGTACAAATAAAAGATTTTAAGATGTGAAAAGAATAGTGTGTGGATGAATGGGGATTTCGTAGAAAATACGAGATGATGAACGGGGATTTACGCTACAATTTATAAAAATAATATATATGCGGAGTTTGTATTCTATTTTTTGATGGAGCGGAGAGGTCTTTATGGCTGAAATATTTTTTTAAAGAAAACTATATGATGAAATTCTTGAATGGAAAAAGAACTGGAGTGATAGATACGCACTGCTTATTATGGAGATTGGGGAAACAATGGATGATGACCGCTGATAAACCGATAATGGTATTACCAGTAGAATTTATCCTATTAAAATCGATTATAATTAGTAAAAATATTTGGTAAAAAAATCGGAATTTTATTTGTTTTTTTATCAAATGTGTTATAATGGTCGATACAAAGAATTATTATTAGAGAACCTAGTGAATATATGAAATAGGGGGACAAAGAGATTATGGCGACCATTAAAGACATAGCACTGAAAGCAGGAGTTTCAATTGCTACAGTTTCGAGAGTATTGAATCATGACGAATCCTTAAATGCTCAAGAAGAAACTAAACAAAGGATTTTTGAGATTGCAGAAGAGTTAGAATATGAAGTGCGTACACAAAAAAAACGTAAAAGAAAACTAAAAGTAGGAGTTTTTTATTCATATTCTCCAGAGGAAGAGCTTCAGGATCCATATTATTTGTGCATACGTCTTGCAATTGAAAAAAAGCTGGAAAAAGAGGGATATATAAAGCAAAATGTAAATCTTGATGACAAGCCGGAAACACTAAATGGTCTGGATGGTATAATTTGTACGGGAACTTTTACAAATAGGATGATTGATCAGATCAATGCATGGGAGTGTCCGATTGTATTTATTGATGCAGATCCGAATCCAAAGAAATATGATTCCATTGTAGTGGATTTTAATCAGGCTGTAGAAGAGATAATCGCATATTTGGTAGAGTGTGGACATACAAAGATAGGCATGATTGGATGTCGGGCAGAATATAAAGATGGTAATGAAATAGTTGATGCCAGAATGCAGTGCTTTCAAAATTCTCTTATGAAACGAGGCTTATATAAATCGGAATACACTAAGTTTGGCGATTATTATGCAAAGTATGGATATGAATTATTAAAGGAGTTGCATAAAGAAGGAAATATGCCTACTGCATTGTTTGTAGCAAATGATTCAATGGCGGCTGGAAGTTATCGCGCAGCATATGAGCTTGGGCTTTCTATTCCAGATGATATCAGTATAGTGGGTTTTAATGATATACCAACTGCAAAATACATGGTTCCTCCACTTACAACAGAGAGATTATATATGGAGTTTATGGGTGAGTATGCAGTAAAACTACTAGAAGAAAGAATTGTGTTTGGAAGAGAAATTTGTGTCAGAGTAACTATTCCTACAAAGTTATATGTGCGAGACAGCGTTAAAAATTTGAAATAGTTAATAAAGGCTATGTACTGTTTGTGTACAGGCCTTTTTTTCTATAGCGGTAATATGCAGGTAAAAATAAAAGGGTTTTATCTGGAGAAGACTAAAATAAAATAGAAAATTGTAAGATATGCATAAAAAAGTATATAAAAAATATATAAAATGTAGAAAAAATATTTTACTAAATAAAATAGTTTACATTTTACTGGTAAAATAGTAAAATAATTTTACCGGATGAATATAAAATGTTTGGGAGGAGAAAAACAATGAAGAGAAAGATTGCATTAGTATGTATGGCAGCATTAACAGGTACAATGTTAATTACTGCATGTGGAAGCAATGAAACAGGAAAAAATGTAACAGCAAGTGACGGGAAAGCAAAAGTTCGTTTTGCAACATGGGACGTGGCAGATGATCTTGATGCTCAGCAAAAACTTGTAGACAAATTTAATGAAGAACATGATGACATTGAAGTAACACTCGAAGCTTATGGAAGTGATTATGACACTAAAATTAGTGCAGGTATGGGATCAGGAGATACACCTGATGTAATGTATATGTGGAATTATCCAGCATATGCAGATGGACTTGAGCCGCTTGACGAATATATTGAAAGTGAAGGTAATGATTTTAAGGAAAACATCTACAGCACTTTATGGAATTACAATTCATTAGACGGTACAACATATGGAATGCCAGTAGGATTTACAACACACGCATTATATTTTAACAAAGACCTTTTTGAAGAGGCTGGTGTAGAAGAGCCTACAGATGATTGGACATGGGAAGATTTAAAGAGCGCAGCTAAGAAGATTGAAGAAAAAACTGGGCAGAAAGGTTTTGCTTTCCAGATGAAGCCAGATCCATATGACTTTGAAATGTATCTTTGGAGCAACGGAACATCTTATTGTGATACAGAAGGAATGATGGCCGGAAACATTGATTCTGATAACTCTCAGGAAGTATTCCAGATGTTCCAAGATATGGAAAAAGACGGATATGCAATTGCCACAGAGAAAAATGGAACTGACGAATTCCGTGCAGGGACAGTAGCAATGTATGTTTACGGTTCATGGGCAATTAACACTCTCGATAACGACGGCATGAATTACGGTATTGTAAAGATTCCTACGTTTGATGGACAGACATCAGTAAGTATTTTAAGTTCTTCAGGACTTTCAATTTCAAAAGACAGTAAAAATAAAGATGCAGCATGGGAATTTGTAAAATACTGGACTGGTGAAGAATGCAACAAGGCAAGAATAGGAATGGAGCTTCCAGTTCTTAACAGCGTTGTAGAATCAGAGGGGATTATGAATGAAGATAAGTTTGCTCCATTCTACAAAATGTTGGAACAGAGTGATGGACATACTCCAGCAAGCTTCATTATTGAGGACTGGTCAGAGATTTCGGAAAATCTTAGCCTTTCATTTGAGCAGTTATTTAATCCAAGTGCATACATGGATGTAAAAGAAGTTCTTAAAGAAGCAGCAGAAGCACAATAAACAAAGTAATTGGGAGAAAATATATGAAACAGAAAAAATTTCTGAAATCGGCAACACCGTATATATTTATATTGCCTTGGATAATAGGATTTCTCGTGTTTACAATCGGTCCATTAATTTTATCTTTGATTATGAGTTTCTTTGATTGGCCACTTACCTCAACTCCACAGTTCAGAGGATTTGGAAATTACATTGAAATGTTTACTAACGATAAACAGTTTTGGAAGTCACTGGTAATCAGTTTGAAGTATGCAGCTATTTTTGTACCACTTAACATGATTATCGCACTGTTTCTCGCAATGTTAATTACACAGCCAGTAAAAGGAGTGAAGGTGTTCCGTACTATTTTCTACATTCCTGCTGTAATTTCTGGAGTGGCAGTTTCAATTATCTGGGGATGGATTCTTAATGGAGATTATGGTGTTTTAAATTATCTTTTATCTCTTATTGGAATAGAAGGTCCAAAATGGCTGGTTGATCCAGCCTGGGCACTCCTTGCTGTGATTATAGCAAGTGCCTTTGGTGTGGGAACTATGATGTTGGTTTTCTATACAGATATCAAGAATATACCAATTGATGTATATGAAGCAGCATCTATTGACGGAGCAGGACCTGCAAGAAAATTCTTCAGTATTACGCTTCCGATAATTACACCAACAATCTTATTCAATTTGATTACATCAATCATTAGCTCGTTCCAGCAGGTAACACTGGTTATGCTGCTTACGGGTGGTGGTCCACTTAAGTCAACATACTTCTATGGACTGTATACATATAATAATGCATTTAAACATCATAAGCTTGGATATGCCAGTGCAAATGCCTGGGTAATGTTTATCATCATTATGATACTTACTGCATTAGTATTTAAATCTTCATCTACATGGGTGTTCTATGAAACAGAAGCCAGAAATAGTGGGGCAAAGAAGACTAAAAAGAAAAAAGGGGGTAGAAAGTAATGAAGATGTCTAAAAGATCAAAAATAGTGATTTACGCATTACTCGGACTTGTGGCACTTTACTTTCTTGCACCATTTATCTACATGTTGTTTTCTGCATTTAAAACAGAAAGTGAAGCGATTGCGTATCCACCAAAATTATTTCCTACAGAATGGCATTTTGAGAATTTTATAAATGCATGGAAGTCTCAGCCATTTGGAACTTATCTATGGAACTCAATACTTGTTACTGTTTTTACAACATTAGGACAAGTGCTTTCTTGTTCACTTGTTGCATATGGTTTTGCGAGATTTGAATTCAAAGGAAAGAATCTTCTTTTTATGATTTTGTTATCTACAATGATGATTCCATGGGATGTTACCATGATTCCACAGTATATGGAATTTAACCTGTTTGGATGGATTAATACATTGAAACCATTGATTGTACCAGCATGGTTTGGTTCTGCTTATTATGTATTTTTAATGAGACAGTTCCTGATGGGGATTCCAAGAGATTTCGAAGAGGCGGCAAGAATTGATGGTGCAAATCAGTTCCAGATTTATTGGAAAATCTTTATGCCAATTATGAAACCATCACTTATTCTTGTTGGAGTACTTAA
>ULXA01022619.1_pt1 | contig 11009 bp, 9 predicted proteins | sample 1960861 | NCBI WGS metagenome assembly ULXA01 (sample SAMEA4835827, study PRJEB28245) | human gut metagenome | biome: gut microbiome; material: fecal sample | place: Denmark | collected 2008
ATCTGTCTTTGTCAATGCCGGAGCACTTCTTATCTACTCCATCGTTGCCAGATTGATTGTAAATCAGGAACAGATCTTAAAGCTGCAGCAGCAAAATCATCAACTGGAATTTCAGACTGTCCAGTATGAAAAGCTTCAGGAAAGAATTGAGGATGCCCGCCGTGCAAAACATGATCTGCATCATCATCTGTCTGTTATGCAGGCTTATCTGGAGAAAAAAGATTATGAATCCTTAGCTTCCTATCTGGAACAGTATTGTAAGCAGTTACCGGATCATTCCCTGATCACGTTCTGTGAAAATATCGATGCAAATATCGTTCTGTCCCATTATGCACAGGAAGCAGAGCGTCTTGGCATTGCTTATTCTGTGGTCGCAAATATTCCGGCATCCTGTCCGGTTGAGGACCATGATCTTTCTGTTCTTTTTGGAAATCTGCTTGAAAATGCAGTGGATGCCTGTGTGGCTTCTAAGACAACTGCCCGAAGCATCTTTGTCCGGGCAGTTTATGAAAAAGGTTCTCTTTGTATTGCGATCGACAATACTTTTGATGGTAAAATTATACAGGATCCGGATGGAACTTTCTTATCCTGCAAGCATGCCGGCAAGGGATTAGGTACTGTTTCCGTCCGGACAATTGCTTCAAAATATCATGGTACCTGCCGCTTTGACTGGAAGGATCAGACGTTTTTTGCATCCGTGATCTGCTTTAGAAAATAAAGGTTTTTGATTGTTTTTGCTATTTTATAATTTTAATTGACTTTTTTACTGTCTGTAATTTTCTTCCAGTAGTTTGTGTCAAGTAATCGTTGGCAACTTCTCTTGTTGTTTTCCTTAATGTAACTATTATTTTTGAAGTATGCTTTGATCCATTGTCCTGCTTCACTTAAATCTTCTTCTGTCCGATCAGAATTTTTTATGCTATTTGCTCATCTTTCTTATGTGCAAATATATACCACCTGTATTAATTACTTCATTTGACTGAAAACTATGAATATGCATCAAATAGGATTTATTTATAGTATCCATGATATGATATAAATAACTTTATTGGGCAGATATTTTTATAGATATTACGTAAAGTAAGTTATTGTTCATTCGGCAGTAAAACACTTGCTGCTTTGCAGCGTAAAGAAGTGATTCACGAATGAGCAGGCTTCTTTTACGATGCAAAAACTTAAAATGAGTTTTTTTCATCTATTAGAATCACTTTTTACTTGTTTTTTGAAAGATAAAACCCTGCATAATCACTGAGATTATGCAGGGTTTACCGTTCCCTATTATAACATACCAAGTAATAACCGGGAACTACAGCCAAGTTATTTGGGAATCGTTTATTGATGATATTATAACATACCAAGTAATAACCGGGAACTACAGCGCCACACCTGCACCGATGAGACAGGGCACGATTATAACATACCAAGTAATAACCGGGAACTACAGCAGTCAAGCTGTTTGGGAATCGTTTATTGAATTATAACATACCAAGTAATAACCGGGAACTACAGCTAGGAGTGAACTTTATTCGTCCGCTTGATTATTATAACATACCAAGTAATAACCGGGAACTACAGCCAGAAATGCGGACGCATTGCGGACGCTCAAATTATAACATACCAAGTAATAACCGGGAACTACAGCTCAAGCTGTTTGGGAATCGTTTATTGATGAATTATAACATACCAAGTAATAACCGGGAACTACAGCCACGTTTATGCGCATGGCTTTTGGCGGTCGATTATAACATACCAAGTAATAACCAGGAACTACAGCATTCCAGTTATAAAAAAATCTGTTTGTGCAATTATAACATACCAAGTAATAACCGGGAACTACAGCTGTCGGTGCTTTTTGGTCTTCCTGTCTATAATTATAACATACCAAGTAATAACCGGGAACTACAGCTTAACTGCTCAATGTACTCCGTTGCTGTGAATTATAACATACCAAGTAATAACCGGGAACTACAGCACAATTCCTTTCATGCCCCCGCCTTTTTCATTATAACATACCAAGTAATAACCGGGAACTACAGCATAGGAGGGTTCATTTATGACTTACGAAGAATTATAACATACCAAGTAATAACCGGGAACTACAGCTCATTGGAAATATATTAAAGACAATGGGAAATTATAACATACCAAGTAATAACCGGGAACTACAGCAGTTTTCTCCCTTATTTTATCGGAGTTTGGATTATAACATACCAAGTAATAACCGGGAACTACAGCATTACTTTTTGACGAAGATGCAATGATGATATTATAACATACCAAGTAATAACCGGGAACTACAGCTTTTATTATATTAGGATGCAAATCGTATAATTATAACATACCAAGTAATAACCGGGAACTACAGCAATAGTTCTTGTAATGTTTTTTACCATGTATTATAACATACCAAGTAATAACCGGGAACTACAGCTTTATATGCATTTAATCTACAACTTTCAAAATTATAACATACCAAGTAATAACCGGGAACTACAGCAAATGGCATAGAATATACATGCTTATGTAAATTATAACATACCAAGTAATAACCGGGAACTACAGCAGAAAATGATAGATTGTTTTATTGGAGAACATTATAACATACCAAGTAATAACCGGGAACTACAGCATCTCCGCTGTCCATTCCTTCGCCTATCGTATTATAACATACCAAGTAATAACCGAGAACTACACCCCTGGTCTTGGATTGACAGGAAAAGCAGCGAAATCCACTCCGTTTTTATGTAACCATTTTGCACCACACTTTGCCATAAAATCATTGGGATTATCTCCAAATAATCCAATAACCACACAGTCTGAGCCTTTCGGATTTTCATAATAAGTTCCATAGAAACCGTCTTTTTCGATTTCAAAAAATTGCTTTTTCACAACCTTTAATGATTCAATCTTATTGCATTCTACATTTATTTCTACGAAAAAAATAATACTTTAAATAAACGCGATCATATATAACGGTAATGTAATGATACCATCATCACTTACACCTATATTACCATCAACAAACTTGTATCCATAAGGAATATCTGCATTCGTTTTCAAAATAGATTTTAAGGAATTAGCCCGCGTATTTCCACTTTTAACCTCAATCGGAACTACCACACCATCTTTTTGGATCATAACATCAATTTTTCTCTTGGTTGTCTCATTTTTATAGAAATATAACGGATATCCTTTCTTGTAAAGTGCATCTGCTATGGCACATTCATATATACCGCCTTTTGAGTTTCCGAATAACGTATTTTCTACGATATGTTGCTTTAATGAAAAATCTTTCATCGCCATCAAAAGAGATAAATCCGTTGTGTATGCCCTGAAAAAGTCATCTCTTGCATAGTCATCCAGATCAAATCTGACATCTGTTACCAGTTTGCATAAATGCACCATATCCGCACGAAGCAGCCACTCAATACTTGAAAAATATTTTTGTGCCCGACCACCATGCTCGACCTCTTTATATTGAAATTTATGGTTTTCCTTATCCAGTAACTGTTTTGCAAGAGAAAGATAACACTTCTCTGCTTTTACCTTTTCCTCAGCTGTTGCATAATGTGCTATGTCATACTGGTATCCCTGTAAGAGGCTGCGCTGTATCCTGTCAATTTCCCTAAAATCTTTTGTGTCTATATATTTCTGTACTGCCTCTGGCATACCACCTATTGCAATGTACTGTCTGTAATAATTCATCATTTGCGAATGAATTGCTTCAGGCACAATCGTTTTAGAACGCAGATAACCACAGAGATTTTCTATCATATCCCCGGATATTCCCATTCCCCACAGAAACTCTTCAAAATCAATCCCATACATTTTCAAATAATCAACATATCCAACCGGATAAGAAGAGGCACGTTTGTAGTCGATTCCAAGAAGTGAGCCAGATACAATTACATCATATTTATTATCTATCGCCCAAAATTTAAGTGATGTGACCGCTTCCTGACATTCCTGAATTTCATCCAGAAAAATCAATGTTTTTCCAGGAATAATTTTCTTTTCAGGGAAGCGGAACCGCATACCCATAACCATAGCATCTACGGTAAGATCTCCAGAAAATATCTCCATCGCAGAAGGCATCTGTTTAAAATTAATTTCAACCAGTTCTTCATAATTTTCTTCGGCAAAACGTTCAACGGTATATGTCTTTCCTGTTTGTCTGGCACCCTGAACGACAAGGCACTTCTTATCCTTTGTGTTTATCCAGTTTTTCATAAAATTTGTTGCTTTTCTTTTTAACATAAGGCACCTCTGATCAACATAAATAACACTTTTTAATGTAAATCATCAACATTTTAGGAAGATAAAATGTATATCTGTCAACATTTTAGAAAAATTATATCATTAATTTGAATCGATGAAAAGGATTATTGCAAATTTCATCCGCAGTACCTGTAAAAGTATGGCATAATTTCCACGAAAACAACTGTAATTTTCTTCCAGCATGTGCTATGATGATGACATAAATGTAGCAACACGAAAGACATTCCACTGCACTTTTCCGTAAGCGCTGCGGATTTATGACACACAGAAGGAGGATTTTATGTACGAATTTACAGAAGACTGTATGCTTCATATTGATGCAATCGATGAAGAACACAAGCGTCTGTTCCAGATGATAAATGAAGCATTCGAATTAGTTGAGAAAACAGAGGATGTGACAGCCATCGGTCAAAGCCTGATCGCAAACCTGAAAGATTACGCAGCTACGCACCTTGCTCATGAGGAGGCTTATATGGAGAGTATCCATGATCCTGAGCTTCCTCTCCAGAAGACAGAACATGCTGCATTTGCAAAGACGATCAACGAATTTAAACTGGATACCACATCACCACGCAATGCCAAGAGATCGTTAAATGAACTTCTTACTTACCTCGTGCACTGGCTTTATCATCATATTTTAAGCAGCGATATGATGATCGGGAAAATGATCCCTACGGAAGAATCTACAGAGGATCCATTTGCATTCACGGACAAATACAAAACCGGCATCACATTTGTCGATGATGAGCACCGCAAGCTGTTTGAGATCATCAGTGATACCAATGACCTCATCCACGACCAGCTTTTACATGATAAATACGATGAGATCATGCGTCTGCTGGCAGAACTGAGAGATTATACGGAATTACATTTCAGCGAGGAAGAGGCTCTGATGGAGCGCATCCATTATCCTGAACTTCCTTCACAGAAACGGGCACACGCTGCATTTGTAGACCGTCTTGTAAATATCGATCTGGATGAAATGGAGGATCTGGATGACAACCAGCAGGTATATCTTCTTGATCTGATCCAGTTTTTACTGAACTGGCTTGCAAACCACATTCTTGCCTGTGATAAAAAAATTGGTGAATATATGCGCGAAAATCATATTTCTGAATAAGCAGGAACAGTTGTATGGGTTTTTACCCGAATGATAAAAGATCACAAGTCATCCGGTCAAAAACTCATACAACTTTTTTTTATTTTCTTACTTGACAAAGTCAAGTATTGGTTTTATACTGTGTGCAGTTGGAAACGTAAATACTCAGTTTTCGATATGAAAATTGGATTTCGCTTTGCGATGTAAGGAGGATTTATGCTAATATCAACTCTTTCCTACTATACAACTGAACTATATAAAGAATTTGCTGCTTACACAACAGAAAAGCTCCATGAGTTAGGTCTTAACTTTGGTCAGATGTACTTTATCATTTATGTGGGCAAACATCCTGAGTGTACCCCATCAGAACTGACCAGCGCCTTAAAACTGGACTGGGGACATTCGCAGCGCTCCGTTGCGAAACTTGCAGAAGATGGTTTTCTGATCAAAGAAAAGAAATCCGGCCGCAGTTACCGGCTAACCTTAACCCCTCTTGGAAAACAGGCTTTTGATGTCTGCCATCAGGTACTTTTCGACTGGGATGCCACCAAATTGACCGGTCTTACCAATGAGGAGCAGCAGCTCCTTTTAAATCTGTTGTGTAAAATATCAATTCAGAAAGTGTGAGATTATGTACGAAACAATTCAGACTCCCTTCAATTATGGAGGATTAACCTTAAAAAACCGCATTATTTTTGCCCCTACAACATTCGGTTTATCGGATGAAGATTACTTTGAAAAAATACGCCGGATCGCAGCTGGTGGCTGCGCTATGATCATTGTCGGAGACGTTCCGGTTGGAAAAAGTCATTTCGGAAAATCACTTTTTGACAAAAAAGGCTTTGCATTCTATGAAAAAGTGATCGGGATCGCCCATGACAATGACTGTAAGGTATGCGCCCAACTTCATCAGTCCGATTCCAATATCAAAGCCATGTTAAAATATGTTCCGGGCGTGCTCACAAAACGGATCAGCATGCAGGAACTCCGCCCTCTTTTAAATAATGAGGTTGCTCCATATATTACGAATATGCCTCACAAAAAAGTAAAAGAGATCACCTCTGCTTTCGGCACTGCCGCTGTTCTCGCAAAAAAAGCAGGATTTGATATGATCCAGATCCACGGTGACCGTATGTGTGGAAGTTTCAGTTCTTCCATTTACAACCACCGCACCGATGAATACGGCGGAACTGCCGAAAACCGTGCCCGTTTTGCAGTGGAGGCTGTTTCTGCCGTCCGCGAAAAACTGCCGGATATGCCAATCGATTACAAGCTTGCCGTCCGTCAGGAGAATCCACACTACGGAAATGCAGGTGTTATCGAGGATGAGCTGAAGGTATTTGTTCCAATGCTTGAAAAAGCAGGCGTTACAAGCTTCCATGTCACACTCGCAAACCATTCTGATCTTGAGAATACCATCCCACCAAAAAACCATCCGTATTTTGGTGAACCGGGATGTTTCCTGAAATTCTGTGATGAGGTAAGACAGTACACCAATCTTCCGATCTGTGGTGTCGGCGGACTTACCGATCCTGATTTTGTGGAAAAACAGCTTGCCGATGGCCGCATCCAGTGTGCTGCCATGAGCCGCCAGTTACTGGCTGATCCTGACTGGGTAAACAAGCTGAAAGATGGTCATGCAGACCAGATCCACCGCTGCGTCCGCTGCAACAAAAAATGTCTTGGCGGGCTGATGCAGCATCAGGGAACACACTGTATTTATGAGAAATAATTTTTAAAAAAAAGAATGCATCCGGATTAATTTCCTCCGGATACATTCTTTTTTATTTGTTCTTACTTTTTTATTTATTCTTACTTTTCTATTTCTTCTTAGTGTTTAGGAACGATCTTCTCAATTCCACCCATATATGGCTGAAGTGCTTTTGGAATGTTGACGCTTCCGTCCTCATTTAAGTTGTTCTCTAAGAATGCGATCAGCATACGTGGCGGAGCAACAACTGTGTTGTTTAAGGTATGTGCAAAATATTTGTTTCCGTCTTTTCCTTTTACCCTGATCTTTAAACGTCTTGCCTGTGCATCTCCTAAGTTTGAGCAGCTTCCAACTTCGAAGTATTTCTTCTGTCTTGGAGACCATGCCTCTACGTCGCAGGATTTTACTTTTAAGTCAGCGAGATCGCCGGAGCAGCACTCTAATGTACGGACCGGGATATCTAAGCTGCGGAACAGGTCAACAGTGTTCTGCCATAATTTATCATACCAGACTTTGGATTCTTCCGGTCTGCAGACAACGATCATTTCCTGTTTCTCGAACTGGTGGATACGGTATACACCACGTTCCTCGATACCGTGTGCTCCTTTTTCCTTACGGAAACATGGAGAGTAAGAAGTCAGTGTGTATGGTAATTTTTCTTCATCGTTGATCGTGTCGATGAATTTACCGATCATGGAATGTTCGGAAGTTCCGATCAGGTAAAGATCCTCTCCCTCGATCTTGTACATCATAGCATCCATCTCGTCAAAACTCATAACACCTGTTACAACGTTGCTTCGGATCATGAATGGTGGTACACAGTAAGTAAATCCACGGTCGATCATGAAATCTCTTGCGTAGGAGATCACTGCGGAATGGATTCTTGCGATATCACCCATTAAATAATAGAAACCGTTTCCTGCAACTTTTCCTGCTGCGTCAAGGTCGATACCATCAAAACGATCCATGATATCTGTGTGATATGGGATTTCAAAATCAGGAACGACAGGTTCGCCGAATTTTTCGATCTCCACGTTGCAGCTGTCATCTTTTCCGATTGGAACAGACGGATCGATGATGTTTGGGATTACCATCATGATCTTTGTTACTTTTTCCTGCAACTCTTTCTCTGTTTCCTCTAACTCAGCAAGGCGTGCTGCATTGGCACTTACCTGTGCCTTTACTGCCTCTGCTTCTTCTTTCTTGCCCTGTCCCATTAACTGTCCGATCTGTTTGGATAAGGTGTTACGGCTTGCACGAAGCTCATCTGCCTCTTTCTGTGTTGCTCTTGCCTTCGCATCTAACTCGATCACTTCGTCTACTAATGGTAATTTCTGATCCTGGAATTTGTTCTTAATGTTCTGTTTTACGATTTCCGGATTTTCTCTTAAAAATTTTAAATCGATCATTTTTTCTAAGCTCCTTTTTCTTTTTTATAACACAAAAGCCTTCCGCCCCTGTGCCAAAACACATGGGACGAAAGGCTGTATTCTCTTCCGCGTTGCCACCCATATTGCCGGAACACTCTGCCTCTCTTTCTCTATGTTAAAGAACAAATCTTCTTCCGACCTCTCAAACGTACGATACAGGGTACGAACCTTGTGACTTTCATCACCGGCTCTGAAAGTGGAAAGACCTTACTCACTGCACCGGTTTACACCTGCCACCGGCTCTCTGAAACAGCTTTGCGGTCGTAGCTTTCGTCACTGCCAATTTCTTCCGACATTATACCCTCATTATCTGCAAAATGCAACTGTTTTATGCGGAATTCTTCGCTTTTCTCCAATCGCTCCTGTTTCTCTCTCAATCTTTTCTGTCTGTCCCGCCCGCATCTTCCTCGATCCATTCCAGCAGCTGATGTGCCCGCCTGATCCACGTATGTTTTTCTTCCACCACAGGGATACCGGCTCTTACGATCTCCTCCCGGCGTGCATCGTCCGCCAGCAGATCTCTCACCAGCTCCGGCAGTTTTTCCATATAGGCAAGATCGTAATAACATACGCCCTGTCCTTCTTTTAATTCCCCGCAAAGATATTTGCTCGTATCAGTCACGCTGACAGTTCCATTTAAAATTGAATTGAAGACACGGTCATGTGCTCCGTCCTTAAACCATGGCATGACGTTTAATGATATTTTGGACGCCGCAATTGCTTTTAAACACTCCTCTGAGGTTGTCTGCGGATGCAGGATCATGTTTTCCGGGTGACCGCAGGTGAGTTCATCCCAGCCCTTGCCGAATACATCCACCTGTATTCCTGCGTCCACCAGCACTTTTACCGCCTCCCTGCGCCAGTAATTGCGCACATAGATATCAATAAATATCATGCGGTGCAGCGCCATGCGGAGATCCTTATAAGTATTCTCCCCCATCTCACGCTCGCAGTGTTCCAATGCCACCTCCTCGACCGTGCGATGCGGATGCGCAATGATGTCATCGATGATCCCCTGATAAAAGGCTGCATATTCATCGTTGATCCAGTGGATATACGGTTCACAGAAAGACGTCGGGGTAAAGTTTCCTGTCATAATGACATTGTATTTTTTCTCAACAGGCTTCCTAATTGCTTCTGCCGGATATTCAACCGATTGTTTTCCATCTTCCTTACCGGTATTTGGTTTACATAATTCCTCTAATTTACTTCCTGCAAGCGGAAGAAATCCACGGTGCGTAAACTCCGGATAGAAATGCTTAAAATAAGCCTCATGCAGCCGGTCGATGCTGATGTGGTAATATTTTTCCGGAAGATCAGCAAGTCTCTCATGGTAATAATACGGATGATCGACGGCGATGTTGTAACACGGAACTGCATATTCATCCCATACATAGCCAATGCCTTCACGGTAAACGCCTGCCTCTTTTTCCAGACCTTCAAAGTTAAACGTGACAAGCACTGTCTCCCCCGGCTTGATAAATCTGCGCAGCTTTTTGGCGCTGTTCATCTCATCCTCCAAGTCAAAATAGAACACCTTATAGCCCATGCGCTTCCATTCATTTCCCATCTGTATGGAAAAGTAGGCAAGCGTCTCCACGCCGCCAACCAACAAAACAATTCTTTTCATAAATACATCAAGGCGGTATTCTGTCCTGAATACCGCCACTCCTTTATTTTTTCCAATGTCACTGTTTTTTCACCGGACGTTCTTGTGCTTTCACATGCTTCATCCAGATCCGCAGCTCTTTCACGAACACCTTGATCCACTGCACCAGCTTCTGTCGGATTTCAGTCTTGTGTTTCCACAGCCAGTGTATTTTCCCGGCTGCAAAAATGACCGGATAGACCAGACATAACAATTCCAGAATCAACAGCAACGCTGCAAGATCCTCATAAGCTCTCGCCCGGTTTTCCCAATATGGGAAAACAATATTCTTTGTATTCATCGAACGGATTCCAAAATTTCTTAATACCGTAAAACGATTCATCAATCCAAAACGGGAAGAATTTTCAACGATCTCATAACTGCTTTCATCCAATCCCAATGCTTCTTTTAATGCATTGAATCCAAACTTCTGCACCGGATTTTTGATGAGAAGCTCATAGCTGTCAAGCGTCGTTCCAGCTGCCTGTCCGTAACTTCCACCCTTTGAATCCGTCGTGCCCGCTGCCGGTGTGCTGGCTGCTGCGCTGTCCATGCCGCCAGTACTGCTGCCTGATCCGCCTTCTAAAATCTCATAAGAGACATAAACGGTTGCTGCTTCCTCGTCCGCCGCATCACTGAAATATCCCTTATCGCTTTTTACCACACCGCGCACCGGATACTGTACTCCGTTGATCTCCACATACATTCCTGCGACATTGTTGGAACCAAATAACTGCCATGCAACATTTTCATCAATGACCACACCGTCTTTGTTTAAATCTTCTCCATCAAAATAGCTGCCGGACAACAGTTTCAGCGGATGAAATGTGAAAAAATCTCCTC
>ULXA01053877.1_pt1 | contig 10874 bp, 16 predicted proteins | sample 1960861 | NCBI WGS metagenome assembly ULXA01 (sample SAMEA4835827, study PRJEB28245) | human gut metagenome | biome: gut microbiome; material: fecal sample | place: Denmark | collected 2008
AGACAAAGTGGCAATTACGTATAGTTTCCCGATAAAGACGCGACAGCTACATCCCGCATAAGGCATTTTTCTCTTTATCTTTGTACGGTACTTCATGGAACAGAATTTTTGACCTTGTGAATCGTGATGTCTGTTGGGGAGGAGCAATTTGCTCACTGAAGCGTGAGACTCGATTAAGCGCACGAAACACAGAAATCAAAAAACCCGGCCACTTTTTTTACAAACTGACCGGGTAAAAATAATTTTTATTTTTTAACTGCCTTGAGACTCATAGAGATGTCTCAAAACTAAAATTTGGCTCCTCTGACTGGACTCGAACTTCATCTGTATCTCCTGTTATTACTGCCTTTGTTAAATATAGCCATATATTTACCAACATATTTACCATCATTATTGTTTTCTTGTGGTAAAAATGTCAATTAAAAACAATTTGTTGTTGTCATAATCATCTGACTATACGTATCTAAATTTTCTTTCATTATCAACATGATGTTGTCGTTATTTTTGTTAAAATAAATGATGAAAAACAATTGGTTATTTTTTATTAAATAAATCATGTTTAGTCAAGGTGAAAGCACTGACCTCCAAGGTCACTTACTGCGCTCACACCATTTTGAAAACCCGCTCCTCTTTTCCACTTTCTCTATCATGTTGAATGGGCTAACGTTTAGGAAACACAAAAGCAATCGGTAGAACAATGACTACACAAAAGGAAATGGAAGAAATCAGGGCAGCGTTATCTTGGTTTGATGTACGCCGATATGATGGCCTGAAAGACCTCACCTTAGAACAAATCTATGCAGAGCTTGAAAGACGGATGTTGGCTTACAAAACAAGACAACAATGGGAAACAGCAGGCAAAGATAATCAAATGCAAGCGATATACCATGATGCCACAATCCGATGTGGTGATGTGATACTTAAATCAGACTGGATTTCAGACAATCACAGACTGTCGCATAGCTATGCTGTAAGACCAATGACCAGAGTTCAATTGTTCAACTATGGGCGGGCTATGTATCGGCTGGAGACTTCAGAGCAAACAGACCCTGTTGCAGTGAGTTCCGACTACATCTCTGAGTATCTGAAACAAGGAGGCATGAACCCTGCTAACAAGATGCTGATTGAAATTGACTTGGAAGAAGCCAGCAGTGACGATCTCGCAGAACATCTGAAAGTACTGATTGCTCTATGGCAAAAGCACCTGAAAACGCCTAAACCCCCGAAACGAAAATTTAGGTTTGGTCATAAGACCTTTGAAAGAATACTTGATTACAAAGTCATCCCTTTGATGGATTTGATCTCATGGGAACAGCTCTACAACGAAGGTAAGAACATACCTTTCACCATTTTAGCTGACATCCTGCATGGTAATAATGGGGTCAGAAGTAGTGAGAACATCAAAGATACTGATTATGATTACGCGAAAAGTTATCTTGATAACGATGAGTACTTCAAGGTTTTAAATGATTTCTATATTAAAAACAATATGTTGAAGGATTGGGGTATCGTTGATGTGATAACACTTAACGATAAATCCTCGGATAAAAACAAAAAGTAAACACAAGGGATGTTCACAACCTGCGAACATCCCTAAAAAGAGTATCCCTCCAAAATTTCCGCGAAACTCACGGTTGGTGAACATCCCTAGTTTAGAACCAGCCAAAATCCTAGAATTATCTCCATCGAACAACATACTAAAAAACGAAATATCCAAGATATTACGTAAAAAAAACAGGAGATAAATATGGTTCAAAACAAAACAGATAAACATCCGAAACTGATTCGTTTACCGGAAGTAAAAAGAAGAACAGGGTTTGGTAAAACGTGGATATATACCTTAATAAGAGCGGGTAAATTTCCTAAGCAAGTAAAAACCGGATTGCGCTCTATCGCATTTATTGAAAGTGAGATTGATGAATGGATTTACAAAATCATTTCTGATTCTCGCAATCATATCTAAAAAAGTTTATTAAATAATGAGGGGTTAAGATGAAAAGTAAAAACGTACTGCCTTGTGTGGTGACTGTTACGAATGATGAGACAGAAGTATTTATGGAAATGGCAATAAATAACTTTAGAAAACATCTTCAGGTCATGATTGATTGTATGGGAAATGATTATGAGCGTCATTTTAAAGACCGACTTTATATTGAAGAAGTGATTGGAAAAGTGATCGAACGAACAAAACAAGAGTTTGCTGAATCAATGAAAGATAATAAAGGGAAAGAATATCATCTGTTCTTGGATGAGGTGAGAAGGAATCTCAGAGTTATTTACTCTGCGTATCGTACTAACTATTAATGAGAGAGGAAAATATGAACGAAAAATGTTTAGGCTGGAATGAAATACCCGTTAAAATATCCGCAAGTAATGCTGAGACAGCAAACTTTGCTACTGATGTTGTAAATACCTATAACGAGTTAATACATTACTTATACTTTAATCTAAGTGATGATGAATTTCTGAAAAAAATGAAGGATGGATTTTACAGGGAGATATTCATAATGGATATTATTAATCTCACGCTACAGGAATGGTTTGAAAGTGCTGAAGAGATAAAGATTAAATACATATCAGTTCCAGAGGTTAAAACTATACTAAGTAGTTATCATGAGTTTTTGATTAAATGCTTTAATGGTGATGATTATGTTCTTTATTACAAAAGAATAGAAATCAGCGCAAATAAACAGTCTGTAATATAAATCAAGAGGTAGAGACATGAGTGAAAAACTGATAAAAGAATCTCAAAAAGTATTTATGCATATGGCAGGGTTGTTTTTTGAAATGAAAATAAATACGCTTAAGGAAGTCCGACCCGATGAAGCAGAGATGTTAATGGAGGATGATGCATTCATGGAAGGCATTTATAAAGAGAGCATTAAAAATGCAGGTGCAGCTTTTAAAAAAGTAGTCAGATGGGAGTACTTTGAAACAAGGGCATTCAGTAAAAATGGTTGATAAGGAGGTGGTGTTGATAACATTACGTGTTAATCACAAACGAAGATAAAAAGGTTATTTAATAAATCATTTTTAGCCTCATTCATGGGGCGAAAAAATAAAAAAAGCAAACAAATATCATTTAATAGTGAGGCGTAACCATGAGTAAAATTTTTGAAATTAAAAGTGTATCTACAGAAACGTTTTATAATATTGCAGAGCGTTCGTTTGAGGCTAGTTGGAAGGTTATGCAGGATATGGCCTCTGATAATGTCTCATACTTGGTATATGATGCGGATTTTATGTGTGTTTTCATCGGCAATGTTATTGAGCATATCAGTAAAAATTTTTACATCATTATCCAATGTGAATGTCTGGAAGGAAAGCTTGAAGAAGTAAACTTTGAAGAGGTAGCGGAACGTCTGGTCCAGCATTCATGGGAGTTTTGTAAATAATATAAAAATAAAAATAGATTAAGAAATCATGGGCAGAGTTGTTATCTACTCACTGATTTAGATTATGTGGCCCCGTAATGGGGCTGTACATCGATTACAAGAGGAATATGATATGAATGATGTGGTATTATACGAAAAAAATGAATCAATGTCTTTTGCTATTTGCACGGTCTTATCATTATATTGCGATTTCATATACGAAATAGCATATGGATTTCATAATGAAGCGGTAATGATCATTGAAAATGAAAAGTGTGTGGGACAGGCACTTAAAATACAAATAAACAATCTATTCGATGATTTCGATTACTACAAAAAAGTGAATGGAACAGAAAAAGTAAAACGGGAAGATATAGATGAAAAAGAACTCTTTAACAAAGTAATGGCAGCACATAACCAAGGAGTAAAAGCGCTAATCATGAAGAATCTTGAGGCCAATCTTCGAGAGAAAGAGGAAGGTTCTGAATATTGGAAGTTAAAAATATTTAATAGGTTTAATGGGATATAGAAGTCAATGTAGGCTTCTATATATTCAGATAAAGAAAGTAGTCATGATCTTTATCTCATCGGAGAAAGTGTTTTTCATGGCTGGATATTTAAAAAATTATTTTATTTTGTTTTTCATTATTTTTTCGATTTCTTTTTTTTGTGATATAGATAAATTCCTTTTAATCTCTTTCATTTTGTTTTTAAAATTAAGATTATCTTTTTCATCATGCAAGGACTTCATTTTATTATATGCTTCGTCACTGAAAGGATGTAAGTTATCATCTATTTTTTCATCTAAGTAAGAAGAAAGGAAGCATCTATCAAAATAATTTTTTCTAAGCGCATCGTAAATTTTAGCACTATCAATAATTGTTTCATCTTCTGGTTCTTTTTTTATATGGTCTGTCATGTTGACTCCTCTTATTTTTGAGTGAATTGTGTATATATTTTATTTTAAGGGATTGGTTCAAAGTGTCAAATTTAAATGTTCTTTCAAAATAACGTTCAATGGTATTTTGAAGCTTTCAATGCTGAATTATATAAGAATATATTTACATGTTTATTTGAAAAATAGCTATCAACTTAAGTACCGGGATTCGGGACTTTAACTCCCGGAAGTCGGTACTTTTTTTAGCTATAACTGGCCTGAGAGCATTTTTTTATTCATTATTCAGTTAGTGAAGATGAGAACAACTAATCATAGATGCTTTAGGGGACAGTTTTACTTTTTATTGCATTAGTTTCCTCTATTGCATTTATATCTGAGCTTAGTGATTGTTTGGAATAATCACTAAGCGCTGCTGCTGAAAATATAGTTTTATTATACGTTTAAGATCAAGTATCATAGGTTGTAAATAACATGCTATATTTCAAGATGTGATCATTATCAATTATCATAAGGAAATGATCTATAACGAAACTAGATAATTTAAATTTACCATTTAAGTTATACGCTAAAACGAAATAATTGATTCAGTATTAGGGCATAGCCGTGTGTAAGTAGTAGATGGAATTTTCAGGAAGAATGTTTTAAAAATACATGCTCATATTATTTTAGCAGTATAAATAAATGTGATTATTGTAACCATGATGAAATAAAAAATAATAACCCTATTATAAACAGAGATTGACTTTCTACAAATCGAATAATACCATGATAACTATTTATGTTATTATGATATTAGTTAAAAATGGAAAGGATATGAATAAAAAACTTAATATGCTATATGTCAACAACATTAACGCATTAAATAATTACCGTGAGAAACATTCAGATAATAACTTACATGGCCCCCTCCTTTTAAAGCTAAAAAATTATTTTCATCAGCATAATAAATTGATGGTTATAGGACAGGAAACCTATGGATGGTGCAACTCTCCCGATATTAATGAACAGCTTGAAACATATGAGGAGTTCGATTTTGGCGTATCATATTATAGCAGTCCATTCTGGAATATCATAAGGAAAGTAGAGCGAGCGCTTAGTATTGAACCATATGCAATTGCATGGTCAAATCTGAATCGGTTTGATGTTGATTGCGGATCACCAGATTATACCGAGCTAGCTAGAGATATATCATCGTTTGATTATATATTAAAGGAGGAAATTAATATTCTTACTCCTGATATATGTGTTTTCTTCACAAATCATAAATATGATCATCGACTAACGTCTTTATATGAAGATTTAATGTTTGAAAACATAAATGGATTGCCAGAAAAACATTTCGTAAGATTATACCATCCAGACCTCCCAGAACATACGATTAGAGCGCCTCACCCTAAAACAATCAGAATAAAAGGATGGGAAAATGATTTTATAAAATATATAGAGACTATTAAATGATTATGCAGATGCGATCTTATTAATATGAATAAACAAAATTGTGTTACTAATTGCATAACAGCAATATAAGTTATTCTATAGTTTATCTAGGCCACGGCGTGTAGGTGGCCTTAAACGAGGAGTATGATTTTTATCATTTATTGTTGAAACAGTCGGTATAAAATCCATGTTATTATCTGCATTGACTCGTTCGTGCTTAGGACGGCTTGGGAAACGTCGAATCTCATCAGGTGTTGGTTTGTAAGTATCACTGTTAAACTTAGCTTGTTTCTCATATTCAGCACGAGAAACATGATGACCTAATACTTCATCAAAGACAAAGTTTTCAGTAATACGTTTATCATGTTCTGTACTGACAGGATCATGCTTAACTCTGCTTGATCTAGCCCATACAAATTTTTCTTTGAAGAAATCTATGACAAGAGTTGTGAAACGTTTGAAAATATTATCCTGACGTGGAGTAGTCTTATCCTTTCTTTCATGGTCAGGGGCGCGGTTTTAATTTAATTATCTATTTTCCTTGTCATATCTCTATAATTTAGCCTTGCTGAATAACCTCGTTCAATAAACTGTGTTTTATCGTAGCTATAAAGATAATCTGCATCGATTCTTCCACAAGACTTACAAAAAGAGTATTCCCATCTCAAGTTGCATTTCTTAGAAACAGAAAACCTCTCTGTCATTTCTCTACCACATGAACATTGCATGTTATTTCCTCCACTAGAATTATTTCGACGTGTATATCAGATATATTATTTGCGATAATTACCGAATTCATTAAATTAACATTCTGAATTCAGCCGTTTTGCATTTACATTTTCAATTCTTTTATAACAATCAGCTACTGCCTCGGCAGCCCATTTTCTTTCCTCAATAGAAAATGGATGATTATTACCTTTTATACCTTTTAAATCAGCACCATTTTTATCACAAGAACATTGCATATCATAACTCTCTTAATTGTTTTTATAGCTTTCAAAAATTAGTGTTCCAGAAAGATCATAAAGTTCAACCTTGCCGACTTTACCTTCATCATTTTTAATGGACATTCGTATTATTCTGGAGTCATGATATTTTTCTAACAAATCAGGTTTATTGGCTAGGTATTTTGCTATTACAGAACGGCTCTTTATATAGTCAAAGCTTGAACATATTGTTCTTTTGAACTCTAAATCAGTTAGGCCGCTTTCCATGATCTTTTTTGTAATGAGTGATTTCAATGGACGCTCAAATTCCTCACGCTCTTTACGCCTTTGTTCCTCTTCTTGTTTACGTCTCAGTTGGTTGAGGAAGTAAAGTTTATCTCTTTCTAATTGTAGTTGGCTTTCTTTATCTTGAATGATGTTGCTGACTACTGATGATGGAATGACTTGAATATTGTTAGACCAATATCGATACGGATTATGTTTCTGAATACTTCCAACTGTTAAACGTATTCTATCTACATCGATATTTTTATCAAAAGAGACGATTCTTTTATTACCATCTTTTGAAATTATTTTTGCTGTGTTCTCAAGTTTCTCATTACCTTGTAAGTCAAATGAATTTACAACAGTATTATGTTCTTCATGATAAAAGGACTGTTTTTTACTATCAATATAACATTCAAGAAAAGAATAGAGTTTGAACTCTTCAATGCAAAATGTTTCCTCAAGCATCGTCATATGTTCTGCTAAGACATTCAGAATGTCGTTTTTTGATAGTTTTTCATGAAGTTTTATTTCAAGTGAACCGGGTAGCTTTTTCATTTTCATTCCTTGTTATTATTTAGGAAACAGCTTTTAAGTGGTTAGTGATATTAACTAAATCTTGTCTATTTGCTTCATTTTCTTTTGTTCGTTTATATACCTTGCGGGGTTTATCTATCTTGATACTGTTTTTAGCATTAGGAACTGCATTGTTCTTTTTCTTCTTGCTAAAAATAAAAGCATCTGTATAAACATTTTGATTTACTGTTTCGAGGGCTAATCCTCGTCTTTCCTGTTGAGAAAGATTTTGATAACCATCAGGGTATTGTTCAATCTCAGCCTGAACATTTCTTGCATTACTCAAATGCTCTTTACGTTTTTCATCAAGTTGATGACTCATACCCTTGGCAAAAATATTAGAGTTGATATACAGGTGTCCATGATGTTCAACGAGAATACCTTTTTGTTTTAGCTTTTTGAATATGTTTGACATATTACCGGATGCGATATTCAACGCTTTACAGAGTGATGACTGTGAGAGGTTGATTAGGTTTCCAAACTCCATATATTCTAAGATATAAGTCAACACGCGGAATTCATTCTTAGATATATCCAGATCAGAAAAAACACGAAAGTTTGAAGTAAAAGCAAAAACATAAGGCTGTGCAAATGAGATCGCTTTATCTTCTTCTGTTGCAATAACGGTGGTTGATTTTATATCTTTGTTTTGTAGCAAGTGTCTTGCGATATCAATCTTTTGCTCTGTGGTTAATGTTTCAAATAAGCGAAGTAGTTCAGTGTCATTAGTATTCATATTATTCTCTCTTATAGTTCTTATTATGCCTATTTAATACTATGCAGAAAAATGAAAGTCAATAGTTAAACTATAAATAAAATAGAACTTTTATTATTATGATGTTGCTATATGTTAAAAAAACTATGTTTAAACATAGATTCCGCTATGTTTAAACATAGGAGGGTTCTATGTTTAAACATAGGTGTCTGCTATGTTTAAACATAGGAAAAAAAGGTGTGAAGCCCCGATTTTATTGGGCTGGGAGAGTGCTTATAATTAAATAATTAGTAAGAAGTTAAGAGAGTCCAGTTTTCCTTTTATCTTATGTGCAGAGCGTTTTACGTAAAAACATATGGTTTTCTTGGGGTGTATTTTCAGCGAAGTGATTGTTTTTTACAATCACGAAGCGCTGCTTTCTGTTGCTAAATTGATAATCATAGTTTTGTTGTAAAGAATGGAATTTACTTTTAACTGTATTAGCGGCTACTGCCGCAATTCTTTATGGATAAATCTATCATTAACAGGGATGAACCCTGTTTCAGCAATGTGATTGTTTCTGACAATCACTCAGTGCTGCTATTGAGGATATAGTTTTACTATGTGTTTAAGAGCAAATGCTATAGCCTCGATGGATTTATCATTAATATAGAAAAAGGGCGAAGCCATGAGAGGAGGCTCATAATAAAAGATCTGTTTTCAATATGATGTCTTAATTAAGTTTAAGGTAAAGCTAGTATATAAAATGTCTTAAAAATGAAATCGTACATGAAGTGGTAAAATTAATTGTACTAATCTTACATTAGCGGCTACTGCCGCAATTCTTTATGGATAAATCCATCGTTAACAGGGGTGAACCCTGTTTCAGCAGTGTGATTGTCTTGAGCAATCACTAAGTGCTGCTTCTATGAATATAGTTTTCCTATGCGTTTAAGAGCAAATACTATATCTTTTAGTGCTAATGCTGTTATGAAATATAGGATCGAAAATATTTAATCATGAATAAAAGAATAGATGTTGATCCTTTTGGCTTTACCCTAAAACATAGCAAGGACCATTGTTAAATCGTTAAATATATTTTACAGCGTTAGGGCGTAGCCGTGCGTCAGCACATGAGCGTTAGCTCATAAGATAAATATCTTTTCAAAAGAATAATAAAAACAGGTAGAACGTTTATTAAATGAGTTAAATTTGATTTTTACCGATTCGATATGGTATTAAATAATAAAAAAAGAAGGAAAATAAAGGATGAACAACATTAAGATTATTACGCTCTTTCATACAAATAAAAAAATACCATTTATGACTTGTATTGTTAAAGATGTTGAAGAAAATGAACAAGGAATAAAACTCACTTTGGAAAGTGGTGATAATATCCATGTCAAAGATTATGGCTATTTCTTCTTATCAGAATCAGCAAATGAGTTTGATCAGGAACGAATGATTAATACATACAGAAGATTGATTTCTGAACTCAGCCAAGTTAGCGAAGAAACAATAGAGTCCTTAGTTCCGAAGATATCGAATAATATGAAAACCAATTTCCCGGCAAGTGGTGTGAGTGCTTTGGAAGATGATTGAAAAGTCTGAATGGTAGCTACCATTCCATATGAAACAGTATATTAAAACATGCGTTGCATACAGGTTTTTACAACACCATATCTGAAGATAGCTACGTTACCTGAGATCTAACAATCTCTGTCTGCGTAATGGCCGACAGGGTATTACCTGTTCCGACCTATACCTTTCTATCTCCATCCATGTGCAAACAGCTACTGACATGGCTCTTCGTGCACATTACACCACTTATCGATCGATATAAAAGATCAATAAAATGCTTTTGATAGGCTGTAGCTATTGAATGGGTGTCAATTGATCGGTGTTATAATTGTTTATAACGATCGATTGTGTATATATGATAGTCTAAAACTATCAAATGATTTGAATTCGATCGATACAAACGATATGACGAACAGAAAAATAAATTGAATCCTATCAATTGATTAATGCTTTTTTTCAGCCCAGAGAGACCAACCTATGGGTAGGGCTGTCTTTGACATAAAGTTTCCACACATTGGGGATAGATATGAAATTACGGATAGTGATGCCACTGGTACTGTCTGCTGCCGCACTAACAGGATGCCAGCAGCTCAACGATGGCGTGAATACAGTTAATGGAGCAATCAGTTCTTCGTTGTCTTCAGTAGGTAAAGCGCTGGGGGGAACTGCCACACCTCAAAGCCTTGGCCCGGTATCGTCTGTATCTGGCCTTGGTGCTGTCTGCAAAGACTATGAAGAAAACGCAATGGCAGCAGAGAAACAGTGGACTGGCAAAAGGATCTCTATCACCAATGCCACTGTTCTGGAAGTTACGAAGGGCAGAAGTGCCAGCGATATGATGACGGGAATGCCCAAAACAGCCCCTAACTATTACCTGCTCTTTAAAACAGCCGATACAAGCTACTGCGGTGGCATGGTATGGCTGGATTACTACTCTGGTATTGATGATGCCGTTCTTACTTACAAGAAAGGCCAGAAAGTCAGCGTTACCGGAACGATAAACAATTTCGAAGTCCGTGGGTTCGCTACCGTCAACAACGCCGATATGCCAGTTCGTCTTGTTGTTCTGAGAAACGGCACAATCAACCATTAACTCTGGGATA
>ULXA01029977.1_pt1 | contig 10670 bp, 9 predicted proteins | sample 1960861 | NCBI WGS metagenome assembly ULXA01 (sample SAMEA4835827, study PRJEB28245) | human gut metagenome | biome: gut microbiome; material: fecal sample | place: Denmark | collected 2008
TCCGTAACCGTATTTGTTACGTGAGTTGTGGGTAACTCACTATAACATAGTGTCTTGTTTCGCCATTCGTACCCGTTTGTCGCATTTTCGGACATGGTTACGAACAAGTAACGTTGCGGCGTCAAGATTTGGCTTCGGCAAGGATTGTAATGGCTTCACGAATTATCGCCACTTTAACTAAAACCCTTGTAACTCAATTCTATCACTATATCTTTCCGCATTTCACTTTTTTGTAGTAACTTTGCACCGAGAAATTAAGCTGCATCTCAGCAAATTGCAAATAAATTTGCATCTGCTTTCGGTTTGCGCTATCTTTGCGTCCAGAAAACATAAAAAACAAATAAGGTATGTCGGACAGAAAGAAGGCGTTCTGGTTTATTGCGCTGCTGAGTGTGCTTGTGGTTGTTCCCTTTCTGGGAGAAACCATTTTTTATTCCAAGGGGGAACCGCGGGAGGCGATTGTTGCCCTTTCTATGCTGGAAAGTGGAAACTGGATACTTCCGGTGAACTATGGTACTGATATTGCTTATAAACCCCCTTTCTTCTACTGGTCAATAGCCGCCGTCTCTTCCCTTTTTGGAGAGGTGACGGAGTTTTCCGCCCGTTTCCCGTCTGCATTGGCTTTTTTAGCCATGCAGTTGGTGTTCTTTGCCTTTATGGCAAAACGTAAAAACGTTCAAACGGCGTTTTTGGCCTCTATTCTTCTTTTGTCTTCTTTCGAGGTGCATCGGGCGGCTGTCGCTTGCCGGGTCGATATGGTTCAGGTAGCCTTTATCGTTATTTCCCTTTGTCTGCTGTTCCGCTGGGATGAGAAGGGATGCCGCGGAGTGCCCTGGCTTGCGGTGTTGCTGATGGGATGTGCCACGTTGACCAAAGGGCCGGTAGGCTCCATATTCCCTTGCGCGTGTATCGGTGTGTATCAGTTGTTGCGCGGACGTTCTTTCTGGAAAGCGTTTTTCTCGTTGGCAGGTATCGGCTTGCTTTCTTTTGTTCCTTATTTAGCTTGGGTATACGTAGCTTACAGACAAGGTGGACAACCGTTCCTCGATTTGGTTCTGGAGGAGAATACCGGGCGGTTTATGGGCAAAATGTCCTACGAGTCCCATGAAAATCCTATATGGTATAATTTCCTGACTTTGATTTGGGGATGGATTCCCTGGACGTTGGTTCTGGTAATTTCCTTGTTTGGCTTGAAGTGGAAAAACATGCGTTGCCTGCCGGAAGGGGAGACCTTGATGTTGCGGTTGAAGAAGGGCTGGACTGCTTTCCGCAACCAGTCTCTGGTGCAATTGTTCACGTGGCTGGTCATTCTGATAATCTTTGTCTTCTACTGCATCCCCAAGAGTAAGCGGAGCGTTTATCTGCTTCCCATCTATCCGTTTATGGCAGTGCTGATAGCTGAGTATCTGTTGGCTTTGGTACAAAAGGGGGCACGAGTTTTCAGGATTTGTGCAATCATCTTTGCTTCTTTGGGCTTGTTGCTTACGCTTGTTTTTGTCGTAGTTCGTCTCGGCCTGGTTCCCGACAGCGTTTTTGGAAGCGGACGCCATGCCGCTGAGAATGTAGCCTTTATGCATGCGTTGGAGGATGTGGCTTTGTCTGTTCCCAAGTGGCTCCTGGTGGCGCTTCCCGTAGTAGCTGCTGTCTGCACATTACGCATGGTGGTAAAGCGTGCGGATAGCCGGTCATTATTATATGGTATAGCAGGATGTATGCTTTGTCTTTTCGTATCATTGGATTCGGTTTATCAGCCTACGGTGCTGGCTGTGAAATCAGATAAACATCTGGCTGAAAGGGTCAATACGTATGTTCCGGAAGGTGTGGTCTATTCTTACTCGAAAATGAGTTTCTATGGTGTCAACTTCTATCTGAAAGACCGCATGCGGCACATTGAAAAGGAACGTCCGTCCAGCGGGGAGGGCTATTTGTTGGTTCCCGTAAAGGAGGAGGAGAATATGTTGGGAGAGCTGGAACAGACGTATCATCTGGAAAAGATATTCCGTACAGACAGACGCAGTTGTGATATGCGTAATGAAATCTGCATGTATAAATTCAGGGCGATTGACATTCATAACCCATAATTTATAACTCATAACTCATAACTTAAAATGAATCCGATAGATATCATTAACAAATATTATCCGGAAGAGAATGAGTTGCGGCATATACTGTTGACGCACAGCCGTTCCGTAGCCGACAAGTCGTTATGGATTGCCGACCGCCATCCGGAACTTTCATTGGATAAGGATTTTCTGTACGAGGCTGCCATGCTGCACGATATAGGCATTTTTCTTACAGATGCAGCAGGTATCCATTGTTTTGGCGACAAGCCTTATATCTGTCACGGTTATTTGGGAGCCGACCTGATACGCGGCGAAGGCTATCCCCGCCATGCTTTGGTTTGTGAACGCCATACGGGTGCCGGACTTTCATTGGAGGGAATCATTGCGCAGGATTTGCCCGTACCGCATCGTGAAATGGTTCCGGTCAGCTTGGAAGAACAAGCTATCTGTTTTGCCGATAAGTTTTATTCAAAAACTCATTTGGAAAAGGAGAAAAGTGTAGAAAAAGCCCGTAAAAGTTTGGAACGTTATGGTGAAGAAGGGGTACGGCGCTTTGATAATTGGTGCGAACAGTTCTTGTAGCAATCTAAATTTCTTTAAAAAGGGAGATTATCCGTATAAATTATGTACTTTTGCCCCTCCAAGCGTAAACTATTAGTTAATGACGCCATTGAAAGCAAATACATTCATATCATTCATACTACTATTCGTCTTGCTTCTTCTCTCCGGTGGGGCTGCTTCTCAGCGCCGTAGAGCGAAGGTCGCGCCTCCGAATGTTCAGCGGACAGACACGTTGCAGGTAGGGGATAGTTTGCAGATGGGAGACTCCCTGCAAGGGGGAAAGGGGCTTCCTGCCGATTCGTTGCAACAAGATACGGTAGCGGCTGCGCCTCCCAAGAAGGATGCATTGGATGCTCCCGTAGCCTACGAAGCCAATGACTCCATTGTATTTACGCAGAGTGGCTTTGCCCATCTTTACGGCCAGGGAAAGGTGAGTTATCCGGGTGCTGACCTGGAGGCTGATGTCATCTCTATGGATATGGACAACAGTACGGTTTTTGCCCGTGGCGTGGTCGATTCTGTAGGAACAGCCAAGGGAAGACCGGTCTTCAAAGACGGGGACACCTCCTACGAAACCGATACTATCCGTTATAACTTCAAGAGTAAAAGAGGTCTTATCAGCAATGTTGTCAGCCAGCAGGGCGAGGGATACGTGACCGGTAATAATGCCAAGAAAGGGAATAATGATGAACTCTATATGAGGAGCGGTCGTTACACGACTTGTGACCATCATGACCACCCCCATTTTTATATGCAGATGACTTATGCCAAGGTACGTCCGAAAAAGAACGTGGTGACGGGACCTGCCTATCTGGTAGTAGAGGATGTGCCGCTTCCGCTTGCCGTTCCATTTTTCTTTTTCCCGTTTTCTAGCAGTTACCAGTCCGGTTTTCTGATGCCTACCTATATGGATGACTCCAATCGTGGCTTCGGTCTGACGGACGGTGGATATTACTTCGCCATCAGTGACCAAATGGACTTGAAGCTGCGGGCGGATATCTTCACGAAAGGTTCTTGGGCGCTGAATATGGAGTCGAACTATGTGAAGCGTTACAAATATTCCGGTTTGCTGCAGGCAAGCTATCAGGTGACCAAGACCGGTGACAAAGGCTTGCCCGACTACTCGGTTGCCAAAGACTTCAAGGTGGTGTGGTCTCACCGGCAGGACCCGAAAGCGAGTCCGAATTCTACCTTTTCTGCCAGTGTGAACTTTGCTACCAGTAGTTATGAGCGTACCAATATCGGCAATATGTACAACTCCCAGGCAATGTCGCAGAATACCAAGACTTCCAGTGTCAGCTATTCGCGTAACTTTCCCGACCAGCATCTGAGCATCTCCGCTTCAGGTAATATTGCCCAGACCATGCGCGACTCCTCTATCGCGGTGACTTTACCGGACATGACCATTTCCTTGAGTACCATTTTCCCTTTCAAGCGCAAACATGCAGTGGGAGATGAAAAGTGGTATGAGAAGATTTCCGTTCGCTATACTGGCCGTGTGAAGAACAGTATCAAGACGAAGGACAATCTGTTGTTCAAGAAGAACCTGATACGCGATTGGGAGAACGGTATGCAGCATGAGATTCCGGTAAGTGCCACGTTTACTTTGTTCAAGTACTTCAATGTGACGCCTACCGTAAACTATACGGAGCGTTGGTACACCCGCAAGGTGAAGAAGGACTGGGACGATGAGCAAGGCAAGGAGGTGAATGATACGACCTACGGTTTTCACCGTGTATACGACTACAGTGCCAGTCTGGGTATCAATACCAAAGTTTATGGTATGTACAAGCCATTGTTTATGAAGAAGAAGGAGATACAGATACGTCACGTCATCACTCCCTCCATCAGTTTCAGCGCTGCACCCGATTTCACTTCGTCCCGTTTTGGCTATTATGACTCTTATATAAAAGACCAGAACGGCATTCGCGATACCGTGCAGTATTCCTATTATGCCGGTCAGGTGTTCAGTCCGCCAAGTGGAGGAAAGCAGGGGCTTATCAGTTTCAATATCTCCAATAACCTTGAAATGAAGTTCAAGGATAAGAACGACTCTATCCGCAAGGTGAGCCTGATTGACGATTTGAGTATGGGTATCAGTTACAATACTGCCGCGCAGGTACGTCCGTGGAGTGATTTGAGCTTTAATCTCCGTCTGAAGTTGAGCAAGAGTTATACGTTGAGTATGAACTCTACCTTTGCCACCTATGCCTACGAATTTGATGAGAGTGGAAGGGTGGTGCCCGGTAACCGTACGGAATGGTCGTATGGCCGTTTCGGTCGTTGGTCGGGATATGGTACGTCGTTCAGTTGGACCGTGAACAATGATTCGTGGAAGAAAATAAGGAACTTCTTCACCGGTCAGAAGGATGACGAGGAGCAGGACCAAGACCAGAATGCCTCGACGGAGGGAGACAGTGACATGGAGGGCGAAACCACCGAGGACGGCACTCCGAAGAAGAAGAAGGAAAAGGCTGCTGCCGATGCTGACGGCTATCAAGTATTCAAAATGCCTTGGTCCATCAACTTCAGTACCGGTTTCAATATAACGGAAGACACCAGTAAGCCCATTAATCGTAAGAACATGCGTTATCCGTACAAATTCAGCCTGAACTCCCTTAATATAAACGGTAACGTCAAGCTTACCAACAAATGGGCTATCAGCTTCAACTCCGGTTATGACTTCAATGCGAAGGAGATAACGCAGACCGCTTTCAACATCACACGTGACCTGCACTGTTTCAGCATGACGGCTGCCATATCACCTTTCGGACGCTGGAAATACTATAACTTTACCATCCGTGCCAATGCAAGTATCCTGCAGGACTTGAAATGGGAACAGAGAAGCCAGACGCAGAGTAATATTCAGTGGTATTGATGTTTACCAAATTATTTCCGTCTCTCCATGTTCCCGCAAATACTCGTTTGTTTTGCTGAAATGCTTGTTCCCGAAGAAGCCGTTATAGGCGGATAAGGGAGATGGATGTGCCGAGGTAAGTACCAGATGTCGGCTACGGTCGATGAATGCCCCTTTGCGTTGGGCGTAGGCTCCCCAAAGAATAAATACAAGATGCTCTTTTTCTTCGGCGAGAATGCGGATGGCCGCATCTGTAAATGTTTCCCAACCTCGATTTTGGTGAGAACCGGCTTGGTGTGCACGTACGGTGAGGGTAGCATTGAGCAGCAATATGCCTTGCTCTGCCCAGCGTGTCAGATTGCCGGTAGTGGGGGCATCAGTGCCAATGTCATTTTTTATTTCCTTGAAAATATTAAGTAAGGAAGGAGGGAAAGGAACACCGTCATTTACGGAGAAACAAAGTCCGTGTGCTTGTCCCGGACCATGATAGGGGTCTTGACCGATTATCACGACCTTTACTTTGTCAAAAGGGCATAGGTTGAATGCATTGAATATCAGCTTTCCCGGAGGGTATATTGCATATTTTCCATATTCGTCCCGTACAAAATCAGTTAATGTACGGAAATAATCTTTCTCAAATTCAGGTTGCAGATGTGCTTTCCAGCTTTCTTCTATTTGAACATTCATAATTGGATTTGTTAGTAGTTTCGGATGCTAAAGTACAAAATAAAAAATAAAGTCCAACCTTTTGAGGGGTTGAACTTTATATTATATGACGGGATAAATGTATATCAAATTAGGTGTATATTGTGTTCCTTGCACTCTTTGCGCATATCTTCCGGCCAGATACTGGCTTGTATCTCACCGATATGCGCCTTGCGCAGATAGAACATACAGAGGCGGGACTGTCCTATACCGCCACCGATGGAAAGCGGCAGTGTATCATTCATCAAGCGTTTGTGGAAGTAAAGTTCCAGACGTTCCTCTTCGCCTTCCCCTTTGAGCTGGCGAAGCAGGGCTTCCTTGTCTACGCGGATCCCCATGGAGGAAAGTTCGATGCTGCGTTGCAGGATGTGGTCCCATAGCAAGAGGTCACCGTTCAGTCCGGGGAGGTCGTTCAGTCCTTTGCTGGTATAGTCATCGTAGTCCGGAGCACGTCCGTCATGCTTCTTGCCGTCGCTCAGCTTGCATCCGATACCGATGATAAACACCGCACCGTATTTCTTGCAGATGGCATGTTCGCGGCATTTGGGTTCCAAGTCCGGATACAGTTGGCGTAATTCTTCGGCATGGATAAAGTGAAGTTTCTGGGGCAGGCAAGGCTTGATTTGCGGATACATCTCATATACCATATATTCGGTGCGCACCATGGCTGCATAGATACGGGTTACTATCTCCTTGAGGAATTCCACATTGCGGTCTTCGGCAGTAATGACGCGTTCCCAGTCCCACTGGTCTACATAAAGGGAATGCAGATTGCCCAGTTCTTCATCGGCACGGATGGCATTCATGTCTGTGTAGATGCCATATCCCGGTTCGATATGGTATTCGGCAAGCGTGAGGCGTTTCCATTTGGCGAGGGAGTGCACCACTTCAGCTTTGGCGTCGCCCAAATCTTTGATAGGGAAAGTCACGGCACGTTCCACTCCATTGAGGTCGTCATTGATACCCATTCCTTTCAATACGAACAGTGGAGCTGTCACACGTCGCAGGCGCAGTTCGGAAGAGAGGTTCAATTGGAAGAACTCTTTAATTTGTTTAATCCCTAATTCAGTCTGTTTTAGGTCCAATAAAGGTTTGTAACCTTTAGGTGTTATCAGGTAGCTCATAAATTTATTCAGTATAACTTCTATTAAATTGCTCGGCAAAGATAGGAATAATATTGATACTTGCTTCTGTTTTGTGGGAAAAAAGAACAAAATGTTTGTGTAATTGCGGTTAGTCTTCTCAAAGTAATAATAAAAATATTCCTCGGTTTGATATAAAAAGCGTTTGAATGTTAGGAATCTGCTAATTTTTTTATACTTTTGCATCCACATTTGGCTCCGTAGCTTAGTGAATAGAGCGTCAGATTCCGGTTCTGAAGGTCGTGCGTTTGAATCGCACCGGGGTCACAAAGAAAGGAACTCCCTTTGCATGAATACTTTGCAAAGGGAGTTCTCTTTTATACAATACATCCAGAAAAGTCAACCATACGGTTCTCTTTCTTGTTATAATTTCCATAGAGTTAGAGGTATGAAACAAATAATATTTATTTTTGCAATGTTAATGACTTGTCTGTCCTATGCCGGTAAGCCGGAAGGACGGTCAGAAAGGAGAACAGACATGAAACCAATGAAAGAGATTTATCTGGCAGGAGGATGTTTTTGGGGTACCGAACATTTCTTGAAACAAATAGAAGGTGTGGAGGCTACCCAGGTGGGATATGCCAATGGAAATATAGCCAATCCTACCTATCAGCAGGTATGTACCGGCACCACGGACTTTGCCGAAACCGTAAAAGTACAGTATGACGCCGATAAGGTGGACTTGCCTTTCCTTATCGACCTTTATTTCAAAACGATTGACCCTACCAGTCTCAATAAGCAAGGAGGTGATAGAGGTACACAATATCGCACGGGTATCTATTATACGGATACCGCCGACCTGCCTGTTATTCGTGAAACCGTTGACCGGCTGGCTGCCAACTACTCCCGTCCGTTGGTTGTAGAGATAGAGCCTTTGAAGAACTTCTATCTCGCCGAAGATTATCATCAAGACTATCTGGACAAAAATCCTGGTGGATATTGCCACATTAACCCCACCTTGTTCGACCTGGCACGTAAAGCGAAGATGAAGAAAGAAGGAGATGGCGAGTATTTAAACCTGGAAAAGTAACGGACAATGGATATACTGTTAATAAGTAATGAAGATACGTGCCGCAGCCGTATCGAGCAGGAACTCCTGCATGCATTTGGCAGGGGAATGAATATCTCTACGGCAGGAATTATGGAGGGGAACTGCGTTCCCGATGCCGTGTGCAATGTGATGGAACAGAATGGTTTCAGCGTGTCTCGCAAGAAACCGTCTGGTGTCGGGACCTATACGCACCGGTCGTGGGACTACGTGATTACCCTATGTAAAGAAGCCGGAGAAGAACTGAAATTTATCACTCTGGATGCCAAGCAGCAGGTGCATTTTAATTTTGAAGACCCCTTTAAAAATCGTTTTCAAAATGAAAGTGAGCAGGAGCAACAAATTGCCGCACTCTATGAAACCATGTACCGGCGGCTGTATGAATTTTACCGCGATGAACTGAGTGGGCAGTTGTTACCCCATTGTACGTGCGGTGCAAACACCTATTGCCGTTGTGAATAGTGAAATATGTGTTTTTTTTGAAGCAATCTCTTGACTCGTCCCTAAGGGCAGGACCTATCTTTGCATCATAAACAAAATGCGCATGAGTTTATGAAGAATAAAATGAAGTTTAAAATCGGAGAGTTTTCCAAACTTTGCCAAGTGACCGTTAAGACGCTTCGTCATTATGAAGAGATAGGATTGATGATACCCGTTGAAGTGGATGAGTGGACGGGGTATCGCTATTACGACATCAGCCAGCTCCGGTGTATGAGCCGTATTGTTTACCTCAAGCAATTAGGGTTCAGCCTCGAAGAGATATCCGAGTTGTTTGCCGATGGCAAGGAATTTCCGGATGCTGAATTGTTGAAGGTTAAAATAGAACGTTGCAAAAACGAGATTGAACACTTGATATGGCGGCAGACCGAACTTGCCAAATTGGAAAATTTACTCCATAAACAAGAGAATGTTATGGAAAAAGTGTTTAAGAAATCCCTCCCTTCAAGAATTTTTGCTACCCATCGCCGTAAAATAGACTCTTATCAGGAGCTGTTCAATCTTTGTCCGAATATCATCGGGCCTGAAATGTACCGTTTGGGTTGTGAATGTCCTGCCCCGGAATATTGTTTCACGGTGGAATATAATGAGGAATATGGGGTTGATATTGATATTGAGTTTTTTGAAGCGGTGGCTGAACGCAAGGAAGATTCGGAACTGATTAAATTCAAGGAACTTCCGGAAGTACCGGTTGCGCTCTGTGTCAACCATTACGGTGCTTATGAGCATATGCCCGAAACTTTCGCCGAGCTTTTTGCGTATGCCGAGGCAAATGGATACGAGGTCATTGACCGTGCCCGGTTTTGCCATATTGACGGCATTTGGAACAAAGAAACGGTGGATGAATGGATGACGGAAATTCAGTTGCCCATCAAACTTTCTTAATCAGCCTTTGATTTCTGCGGAAAGCTTTCAACCGTAAGAATACCTAAAAATAGGGATAGGTAGTCAACTTATTTTCTGCGAACTTTGCAGACTGAAAAAAGAATTGAAATGAGAAGCCTGCATATTCTGTTCATATTGGTAGTTGTCACTTGGCTCGGTTTTCCGCTGAGAGCGCAAGAAGCTATTTCTATCGGGACTCGCCACACTTTGTTTTCGCATGTCTTGAATGAGGCTAGAGAATATTGGGTGTATGTACCTGCAATCCGCCCGGGTGAAAAAGAGGAAAGTTATCCGGTTCTTTATTTGCTGGACGGTGATTCTTTTTTTCATTCGGTGGTAGGTTTTACTCGCTTGTTTTCCACCTCCAAAGTTTCTTCCTTACCGCCCTGTATCGTTGTGGCTGTCCTGAATACAAACAGAACCAGAGACTTTACGCCAACCTGTTCCGCTGCCCGGCGTGACGGAACTGTCCGTCCGGGCGATAAACCGGAAGGGGGTGGGGCAGGACAATTTTGCCGTTTTCTGACGGAGGAGCTACGCCCCGCAGTGGAACAAGACTTGCCGGTGAATGGACAACACTTGTTGGCCGGACATTCTTATGCCGGGTTGTTCACGCTGCATGTTTTGCTGAATTATCCCGGTGCATTTGATACATACATCGCCATAGACCCCAGTTTATGGTGGGATAAAGGATATTTTCAGAAACAGGTAGAACGGCAGGTAGATAAGGTTGACTTTTCAGGAAAGCAACTGTATGTTGCGTTTGCCACTCAGCCGCGTCTTGATAGGAAGCTGATCCACTTTCCCCTGACAGATGATTTTATAGGGAGTGCAGTTCCTCGTATGGAGAAGCGGCATTTGCGGGTGGTATCAAAAAAGTTCCCGGAAGAGATGCATGGAACGGTTGCTCT
>ULXA01029160.1_pt1 | contig 10638 bp, 10 predicted proteins | sample 1960861 | NCBI WGS metagenome assembly ULXA01 (sample SAMEA4835827, study PRJEB28245) | human gut metagenome | biome: gut microbiome; material: fecal sample | place: Denmark | collected 2008
CATCCGGAAAGCGTGCTGACGCCAGACGGCAAGAAGATGGTGAGAAACTGGTTGGAAAAAGCTTAATGACCTTAATGACCAATGACTTTAATGACCACCATGACCGCATGGTGGTTGTTGAGTTTTTTTTGTTTTATGATAAGAAAAAGCAAAGCCTGACGCTCTCTCGAGTGCCAGGCTTTTACAATTAACAATTTTAATTCTTGCTACAATCCTCTCACGAGTTTCACGAGTGGAATCTAACCTGAAAGAGTACCTTTCCCAATAAAGGAAAGGTCTCTAATAACCTTCTTAATCTTTAAAAATATTTACATATCCCAAGCCACAGCACTCGCACCGAGTACGGCAGCAGAACTACCATCAAGGGTAGAAACAAGGAATTTAGCCTTACCCTTGAAGGTGCGGAGCACGTGCTCATCATAAGCCTTCTGGATAGGTTTCATGATGAGGTCGCCAGCCTTGGTCAGACCACCGAAGAAGACGAAAGCCTCTGGTGAAGAGAAGGCTGCGAAATCAGCACAAGCCTCACCGAGCATCTTGCCGGTAAACTCGTATACACGCAGTGCCAGCTTGTCGCCCTTGCCTGCAGCAACGCTCACATCATAAGATGTAATATCCTCAGGGTTCATCTCGCGGAGCAATGAAGGCTCATCGCTCTTCTCGAGGAACTCGCGTGCTGTGCGAGCCACACCAGTGGCAGAGCAGTAAGCTTCGAGACATCCTGTACGGCCACATCCGCAGGTACGGCCCTCTTTGCCACGTACCATGGTAACGTGACCCAATTCGCCTGCGAATCCGTCGCAGCCGTAAACCATCTGTCCGTTGATGACGATACCAGAGCCAACGCCTGTACCGAGCGTAACGTCGATGAAGTTTTTCATGCCTCTTGCTACACCGTATGTCATCTCGCCGAGCGCAGCAGCGTTGGCATCATTGGTCATACCTACAGGCAAGCCGCCGAGGGCTTTGCTGAACAAGTCGGCCAATGGTACCACTCCGTCGTGTGCCCAAGGAAGATTTGGAGCGAATTCAATGGTTCCATTATAATAGTTTGCGTTTGGCGCACCGATACCCATTGCCTTAATCTTGTCAATCCCGCCTACCGTATCAATGATAGGCTGGAGAGCTTCTACGGCTGCCTTTACATAGTCTTCAACTTTTCCGTAACCGCCTGTCTTGATGGCAGTTGTTGCTTTGATCTCTCCGCGAGCATCTACGATGCCGAAAACTGAATTTGTACCGCCGAGGTCAAGGCCTATTACGTACGGTTTAAGTGTATTATCTGTCATGTTAATTATTTAAAATTAGTTAGAATTATTTTATTTCTCGGCAAAGATACTGAAAACTTTTGAATCTCGTTTATTTTTAAATATAAAAAATTTTAATTTTCTTTTTTTCTGCTAGACGATTTGCTGTCCGAAGTTTCTCTGTTGCCCTAAATCCTGTTTATATTCATGCAGAACATCCGCGTAATCCGTGTAATCCGTGCCCGAAAATATAAAAAACGGATATAAAATGAACTTTTAGGCGAAAAAATTGTGCTTTGTGCCCAAAATTTTGTAACTTTGCCGACTGTTAGAAATTGTAACGATACTAAGATGAATTTAGCATTTCCAATTGAGATAAACATCCTTGACTTCATATTCAAAGGAATTGTCATCGGTGTTCTTGCCTCAGCCCCTATGGGTCCGGTAGGCATCCTTTGCATCCAGCGTACACTCAACAAGGGTCGCTGGTATGGGTTTGTAACAGGTGTGGGTGCCGCATGCAGCGACATTGTATATGCTCTGTTTACAGGCTTGGGCATGAGTTTTGTGATGGATTTTGTGAGCAACTCCGAGAACAAGTTCTATCTTCAGATTTTCGGCAGTCTGATGCTCCTCGTATTCGGAATCTACTGCTTCAAGAGCGATCCGATGAAGAACATGCACAAGTCGAGCAACAAGCAGGGTACCCTGATGCACAATGGCATCACGGCGTTCCTCGTAACACTCTCCAATCCGCTCATCGTGTTCCTCTTCATGGCCACCTTCGCGCAGTTTGCTTTCGTCGTACCGGATATGCCGGTAGAAATGGGAGTAGGGTATCTCAGCATCGTCTTCGGAGCCCTGCTGTGGTGGTTCGGACTCACCTGGCTCGTCGACAAGATTAGGAATAAGTTTGATACCAACGGCATCGTCATTATCAATAAGGTAATAGGCAGCGTGGTCATCATCTTCTCCATCATCGCTCTCTTCGGCACGATTTTCAATCTGTATCATCTGCCGGAATTTTAAAAGTCCTTAAACAGGTTTTTAAACACCCCTTCAATCAGAAGAAGGCAAAGCATAAAGTTCAAAAGTTAACAGTTCAAAGTTTATGTTTGTAGCACAAGAATTAAGAAAGAAAAGTATCGCAGAATACTTATTATATATGTGGCAGATTGAGGACATCATCCGAGCTTACGGATGCTCGCTGCCTGTCATCAAAAAGAATTATGTAGACCGGTTCGACTTTACACCCGAGCAGCGCGAGGAAGAACTCGACTGGTTTGGCAACCTGATTCGCATGATGAACGAGGAGGGAAAGCGCGAGGGAGGACACCTTAATATTAATAAGGTGATACTGAAGGACGTCATTGATCTGCACGGCATGCTGCTGCAGAGCACCAAGTTTCCTATCTACAATGCCGAATATTACAAGGTGCTGCCTTTCATCGTAGAGCTGCGCCAGCGGGGCGACAAGGATCTCAACGAGATTGAAACCTGCCTCGATGCTCTCTATGGTGTGATGATGCTGCGCCTGCAGAAGAAGGAAATTACGCCCGAAACCGAAAGGGCCATCAAGGAGATAACCGTTTTCATAGGTCTGCTCAGCGATTATTACATCAAAGACCGAACCGAGGGACTCAAGTTTGATGATGACGACATGTAGGGATTAGTTATTAGTGATTACTTTTTAAGAATATACATTATTATATATTTACAACAGGATGAACGAAATAGAAAGAAGAAGAACATTTGCCATTATCTCTCACCCGGATGCTGGTAAGACAACATTGACCGAGAAGTTTCTGCTTTTCGGTGGACAGATTCAGGTGGCAGGTGCTGTAAAGAATAACAAGATTCGCAAAACTGCGACTTCTGACTGGATGGATATTGAGAAACAGCGTGGTATCTCGGTATCTACATCTGTAATGGAATTTGATTATCTCCCTGCCGGACAGGAGGGAGAACCTTATAAGGTGAATATCCTGGATACTCCAGGTCACCAGGACTTCTGCGAGGATACCTACCGCACACTTACAGCCGTAGATTCAGCCATCATCGTGGTTGACTCTGCCAAGGGTGTGGAGGCACAGACCCGTAAACTCATGGAGGTGTGCCGCATGAGAAATACCCCGGTAATCATCTTCATCAACAAGATGGACCGTGAGGGACGCGACCCGTTTGATGTGCTTGACGAGTTGGAAGAAGAGCTCAAAATCAAGGTTCGCCCGCTGAGTTGGCCTATCGGTCAGGGCGCCCGTTTCAAGGGTGTTTACAACATCTACGAGCATCAGCTGAACCTCTTTACCCCTAACAAACAGCGAGTTACCGAGAAGGTAGAGGTAGACATCCAAAGTTCAGAACTCGACGAGCGGGTTGGTGAACGTGAGGCTGCACAACTGCGTGAGGAACTGGAACTGGTAGATGGTGTTTACCCTAAGTTTGAGGAAGAAACCTACCGTTCGGCCGAAGTAGCACCTGTGTTCTTCGGTTCGGCACTGAACAATTTTGGTGTTCAGGAACTCCTCGACTGTTTTGTTCATATTGCTCCATCTCCTAGACCCACCCAGGCAGAGGAGCGACTGGTGAAGCCTGAAGAACCTAAGTTCAGTGGTTTCATCTTCAAAATTACAGCCAATATTGATCCAAACCACCGCTCCTGCATCGCTTTCTGTAAGATATGCTCGGGCAAATTTGTGAGAAATCAGCCATATTACCACGTGCGCTTGGATAAGAACGTGCGTTTCTCTTCGCCTACCCAGTTCATGGCACAGCGCAAGAGTACCATTGACGAGGCTTATCCGGGTGACATTGTAGGTTTGCCAGACAACGGTATTTTCAAGATAGGAGATACGTTGACGGAGGGAGAGAAGATGCATTTTCGCGGTTTGCCAAGCTTCTCTCCACTCCTTTTCAAGTACATCGAGAATGATGACCCGATGAAGAGCAAGCAGTTCCAGAAGGGATTGGAACAGCTCATGAACGAGGGTGTGGCGCAGCTCTTCGTCAACCAGTTCAACGGCCGCCGCATCGTGGGCACGGTTGGTCAGCTGCAGTTCGAGGTTATCCAGTACCGCCTGGAGAACGAGTACAACGCCAAGTGCCGCTGGGAGCCCGTGCATCTTCACAAGGCTTGCTGGATAGAGGCAGATGACGAGAAGGAACTCGAGAACTTCAAGAAGCGCAAGTACCAGTACATGGCCAAGGATATTGAGGGGCGTGATGTCTTTCTTGCCGATTCGGGCTACGTGTTGAGCATGGCGCAGCAGGATTTTGAACACATCAAGTTCCATTTCACATCGGAATTCTAAATCAATGTAAAAAGATGGATGAAGAAATTCTAGATTACAACGAGCAGAAAGAGGGATGGGTCAGTAAGGTGGTAGATTGGCAGAAAAAACATATTTCTGACCGCCAGATGACCCTTATCCTGGCTTTTATCATCGGCCTTCTGGCGTCGGTGGCAGGATATTTCCTGCACGGCATTGTGCACGAAATACAGTTGCTGCTCACTTCGGGATTTAACAAGGGCACCTATAACCTGCTCTTCCTGCTCTTCCCGATTGTGGGCATTTACCTCACCATGCTCTTTATTAAATATGTGGTCAGAGATAATATTTCCCACGGTATCACCCGTGTGCTTTACGCCATCTCTACCAAAAATTCCAAGCTCAAGGCCCACAACTGCTGGTCATCGGTGGTGGCATCAGGTATCACCATCGGTTTCGGTGGTTCCGTGGGAGCCGAGGCTCCTATTGTGCTCACGGGTTCGGCCATCGGCTCAAACCTGGGACAAATTTTCCGCATGGACAAGAAAACCATGATTCTGCTGGTGGGCTGTGGCGCCTCTGCAGCCATTGCTGGAATCTTTAAGGCACCTATAGCTGGACTCGTGTTTACGCTTGAGGTGCTGATGGTAGACTTGAGCATGGCTTCCTTGCTGCCTATCCTTATCAGTTGTGTAACAGCTACTTGCTTTACCTACATCCTGATGGGCTCCAAGAGCCTTTTCGATTTTACGCTTACCAATCCGTGGGCGCTCGACCGCGTGCCTGCCTGCTTGTTATTGGGCATCTTTTGCGGTTTGGTGAGCCTTTATTTCATGCGCACCATGTCGGCATGCGAGGGTTTCTTTGCCAAGCTTTCGCCTTATCCATACGTAAAGCTGCTCTTTGGTGGACTGATTCTGAGTTCGCTCATCTTCCTCTTCCCTTCGCTCTATGGCGAGGGATATTCGGCTGTCAACGTGTTGCTGAAGGGACAGAATGTGGAAGACTGGGGGCAGGTGATGAGCCGTTCGCTCTTCTACGGGCACAACCAGCTGCTCATCCTCTACATCGCCTTGGTAACCTTTACCAAGGTTTTTGCCACCTCGGCCACCAATGGTAGTGGCGGATGCGGTGGTACCTTTGCTCCTTCGCTCATTATCGGAGGTTTTGCCGGTTTCCTCTTTGCGCGCCTTTGGAATGTGAATCAGGTAGGTGTCTATGTTCCTGAGCAGAACTTTACACTGATGGGGATGGCGGGCCTCATTACGGGCGTGATGCATGCACCGCTTACGGGCATCTTCCTCATTGCCGAACTCACGGGCGGCTACCAGCTCTTCATGCCGCTGATGATAGTGTGGATCTCTTCGCTCCTCACCATCAGCATCTTCGAGAGTCACAGCATCTACGCCCTGCGTCTGGCTAGAGAGGGCAAGCTGCTCACCCACCATATTGACAAGGCTGCGCTCACCCTGCTGGGCATGCAGGATGTCATTGAGAAAGACTATCATCCGGTAGGTCCGGATCTGCCGATGAGCAAGCTGGTGAGTGAGATAAGTCGCAGTAACAACAACTTTCTGCCTGTTTTGGATCAGGCGGGTGTGCTGTTGGGAGTAATAGATATTACGAAGATTCGCCACATTATCTTCCGCACCGAACTGTATCAGCATTTCACCGTGCGTCAGCTGATGATGCAGCCTGCTGCCGTTCTTACCGAACATGACAGTATGGACGAGGTGATGCAGAAATTTGATAAAACCGATGCCGCCCAACTGCCAGTGGTTGATGTGGCAGGCGTACTTAAGGGTTACATCAGCCGTACTAGAATCTATTCCATGTACAGGCAGATTGTAGCGGATATGTCGGCAGAGTAGGAGTTTTAAGTGAAGAGTGAAGAACGATGAGTGAAGCATTCAACGGCTTTGCTGGTTTTATTTTAAAATATTAGTGTTTTATGGAGAAGAAGGATTTGAGAATTGTTTTCATGGGAACACCGGAGTTTGCGGTAGAATCCCTCAAGTGCCTGGTAGAGGGCGGTTATAACGTGGTGGCTGTGGTTACCCAGCCTGATAAACCGGTGGGCAGACATCAGGATACGCTGCAACCTTCGCAGGTTAAGCAATATGCCGTAGAGCATGGTTTACCGGTGCTGCAGCCTGTAAAGATGAAGGACCCTGACTTTGTGGAGCAGTTGCGTTCTTATCAGGCTGACTTGCAGGTGGTAGTTGCTTTCCGCATGCTGCCAGAGGTGGTTTGGGCGATGCCGAAATATGGTACATTTAATGTACATGCAGCCCTCCTTCCGCAGTATCGCGGTGCGGCGCCTATCAACTGGGCAGTGATTAATGGCGAGAAGGAGACGGGTGTTACCACCTTCTTCCTCGACCACGATATTGATACCGGTCGCATCATCCTGCAGAAACGTTTTCCTATTCCGGAGACGGCAAATGTGGAGTATGTTTATGACGGGTTGATGCATCTTGGTGCTGAATTGGCGCTGGAAACCATTGATGCGCTCATCGCTGCCGATGGCAATATCGGTTCCATTCCTCAGAGCGAAATGATAGGACAGGGTGCCGAACTTAAGCCGGCTCCGAAAATCTTCAAGGATACTTGCCGCATCGACTTCCACAAGCCTGCTAAGCAGGTGTATGATTTCATCCGCGGTCTTTCTCCATACCCTGGTGCATGGACTGAAATTAAGAAGAAGGAGACAGTAGTATTCTTTGACGATCCTAAGGGCGATGATGATTACGTGAGGTTCCCTGAGCCTACTGCTCATCCATCCCATAAGCAGAGTACACCGAAAATTCAGGTACTTAAGATATTTTCTACCCGTCTTTCATGTATGAAGCGTGGTGATGCGCCTGTGGGATCGCTCCGCGTTGAGGGGAAGTCGTTACAAGTAGCCTGCCTTGACGAATGGCTCATTATTCAGGAGTTGCAGCTCAGTGGCAAGAAACGCATGGATGCTTCTGCTTTTCTCAATGGTATGAAGGACATAGCTTATTATGAGTGTTTGAAGAAAGATGTTAGTGACGATTTTTAAGATTCAAAAGATTTTTGATTTTTAGTTTTATAGTATTATGACTGTAGATGAAGACATCAAGCGTGCTGTAGAGTGCATGCGAAAGGGTGGAGTGATACTCTATCCTACAGATACCGTATGGGGCATAGGATGCGACGCCACCAACCCTGAAGCGGTAAAGAAAGTTTATGAAATAAAGAAACGTGACGATTCTAAGGCGCTTATCTGCCTGATAGATTCTGCTGACCGCATGGCGCGTTATTTCCGCAATGTGCCACAGGTAGCATGGGATTTCATCGATGCTGCCATGCCTGTAAAGCCTACTACGGTTATTCTTGATGATGCGAGTGGAGTGGCTAATAATCTGGTAGCAGAGGATGGAAGTCTGGCGATGCGTATAACCTATGAGCCTTTCTCCAAACAACTCTGTTACCGTTTTCAGAAGCCTATTGTAAGTACAAGTGCTAATGTGAGTGGTGAGCCTGCTGCACAGAATTATTGCGACATCTCCGAGGAAATCCTCAATGCTGTAGATTATGTTTGCTGGAGCCGCCGTCAGGAGCATAAACCACATCAGCCTTCCAGCATCGTTAAGATTGCTAAGGATGGTGAAGTGAAAGTAATCAGATAGGTTTTCAATTCATCCTTATATGAATGCCTGCTAGAGGGATATTTTCTTCCCTTAGCAGGCTTTTTTGTATGTTTTCAGTCTATAATATACTTTAAGAAGTACTATTGTAATTCGTTTATATGACAAAAAAAGAATTCCGCTCAATACGGATATATAACAAGAAACCCTGCAAGAAATGAATCTTGCAGGGTTTATCTTGGGTGGAAGGTGGGACTCGAACCCACGACATTCAGAACCACAATCTGACGCTCTAACCAACTGAACTACGTCCACCATATTGGTTATGTTTTGCTTTTTCAAAAATAGTTGGGTGGAAGGTGGGACTCGAACCCACGACATTCAGAACCACAATCTGACGCTCTAACCAACTGAACTACGTCCACCATATTCTTGTTAAGCGGGTGCAAAGGTACGAAAAAAAAATGGTTCTACCAAATTTTTTCGTACCTTTTTTCTTATTTTTTATTTTGCAGGGCTTGTTGGAACAACTGGAGCTGCCTTCTGGGCATCTGCACCAGCTGCAGGAATAGCCTTCTGCGCACCTGCTGCTGCATCCTTGCTAGCACCTGGCATAGCAGGAAGAGCGGTCTGCTCCTGAGTGGCTCCCTCCAAAACACTGCTTTCGCCAGCTGCCTGAGGGGCTACATAAGCACATGCCACGCTGATGACAACCAAGGCTGCAGCGAGGCCCCATGTTAATTTCTCAACAATGTCAGTGGTCTTGCGAACACCCATGATTGAGTTGGTTGAAGAGAAGTTACTTGCAAGTCCACCTCCCTTTGATTCCTGGATGAGCACGATGAAAATCATCAGGATAGCTACCAGGACGATTAATACTACTAATAATGTGTAAGCCATTTTTTAAAACTAGTTTTATTTATTTATTATTCTTCTTTATTTCTTCTTGCTGTTCAGCATCAGTTTCTCAAGGAATCTGAGCTGGTCAACATAATATCCGTTCTTGTTAGGATGCTGCTGATGCAGGCGGCTGATGATTTCGTAAGCCCTCTGATACTTGCCCTGCTTGATGTAGATGCGGGCGAGGGTTTCGGTGAATACACCGCTGTTTTCCTCTTCGCCATCCTTGCCGGAATCGGTCTGAAGTTCGGGAGTAAATTCTGGTTTGTAATCTTCGTCCTGCTGGATTTTAGGCAGTTTGAAACCGCCATCCTCCATAAAGTCGTCGATGAGACTCATGGTGCGCGAAGTATCTTCTGGCTCCTGCTGGTCTTCGGTCTCCATGAGATAAGCCACATAGTCTACAGCCGCGTCAGCAGGTGTAGGCTTACGTTTCTCCTTCTTCTCTTCTTCGTCTTCTTCCATAGGAATGGATCCCAGGAAGTGATCGATGAGGTCGCTAGTACGGTCTCCGTGTTTTTCTGCTCCTATTCCTCTTACGCCTTGCTGCTTGTCGGATTCAGCCTCTTCAGGGGCGTTTTTTATCTGATAGTGGGCTGCCTCTACCATCTCGAAGATAATCTTACGGTCGGTGATGTAGATGGCTGCACGGCGCAGTTCTTCGTCGAAACTCGGGTCGTGGAGCAGGTACAGATTCTTCAACATCAGCAGGCGTGCCGTCTGATAATACGGATATAAGGCCAAGAGGGCGCGCAAGTCGTAGAGCGTCTCTCGGTTCATTTCCTCCGGGTGTTGTATCAATCTGTTTAATTCCACGATATTTTTACTTTATTTTATTTTGAACTTTAAACATTGAACATTGAGTTTTGAACTTTATGATTAGTAAAGCCGTTAAATTCTTCACTCTTCGTTCTTCACTTACTTTACCAGTTAGCTACCGTAGCGTTGAATATCTGGTCTACCAGGTCTTTGATAATCTGGGTTACCAGTTCTTCCTGCACCGAGGCAAGGCTCTGAGTGGTGTCGTAGGTCTTGGCAGATGTAAACTGCTTTTCGAAGTCCTCGGTATGGTTCTTGGTGTTGGTGAAACGTACGTTTACGGTGATACTGAGCTCGGTCTGTGCTGAGTATCCCTCAGAACTAACCGACTTGTTGCGCTGAGAATATTGGGTGATTTCGCCCTCTATCTTCAGGTCTCCGTTGCGTGACACCTGTATGAGCTGGGTGTTGCTGGCAAACTTATCCTTGAGTTCATTGTTGAACATTGGACCCATCGGACCCCACACATACGAACTTCTGATAGGGAAGTCGGCTATCTGTATGGTCTTGGTTTTGGTGTAGTCGATGCTGGCACCGTTGAACTTGTAGCTCACGGAGCATGCTGCCATGACCGCCACCATCAGTGTGACTCCTATTATATATAGGTACGCGCGTATATGCTTCATAACTTATATTTGTTAATCTTTCTGTACAGAGTTCTGTCGGAGATTCCTAGTTCTTCTGCCGCTTTCTTGCGGTTTCCGTTGTTTCTCTCCAATGCCTTTTCTATCATCTGCTTGCTAAGGTCGCTGAGGTTCAGATTCTCGTTTTCTTCCTTGATCTCCTCAA
>ULXA01005844.1_pt1 | contig 10607 bp, 8 predicted proteins | sample 1960861 | NCBI WGS metagenome assembly ULXA01 (sample SAMEA4835827, study PRJEB28245) | human gut metagenome | biome: gut microbiome; material: fecal sample | place: Denmark | collected 2008
AAACTGCAAACAAAAGATTTCATAGAAACATCCCTCCATTAAACTTCGATTTATCTCACTGCCCATCTGCCCGGTAAACCACATCAAAATACTCGTAGACGCACTTCATGCTTTCGTCAAAGTTCCTGCCGATTTCCTCACACGCTGCGGCAAACGCCTTGCGGTGGGCTTTCTTCCACGCGGCAAGGGTGCCGTCCCCCTCGGCGGCGGCACAATCTGCCGTCACATCTTCAAACGGGACAACGTCCACCTTTGTGGTGCGGGTAATGCAACGCGGCTGCAAAGCAGTTCCGGCGCTGCGCCCGCGTCCACCAACCACGGGCGCACCTGCTCATGGGAAAGCAGCAGCGGCATACGGTCGTGGATGGGCGCTACCGAATCGTTGGGCGCGGTGGTCAGAATGATCAAGCAGTTCACACCATTTATAGTATCATAAATGCCCGTCAAGTAAAGTGGCTGTCCCGGCATTTGAAAAAAATATTTGTGCTTGGCGGCGTCCCATTCATAAAAGCCGGTGGCAGCGCTGCTTCACAGTGAGGGAATCTTTGTAAGCATCCTGAATCTATTGCATAGCAAAGAAAAATGATTGACAATTCCAATTATAATATGCTTTAATGAAGAGCAAAACACTTACAATGTAACAATCTGCAATGCTTAAAGACACTGAACTGACCCGAACAAATCTCAAGGAGATATACCATGGCAGAACGCGAACTGCGGCGGATGAACCGCATGGAATTGATAGAGATCATCTACGCGCTCAAACAGCACGAGGAGGAACTGGAACGGCAGAATGCCAATCTTCGCCAACAGCTTGCAGACCGCACGCTGCGGCTGGAGCAGGTTGGTTCCATCGCCGAGGCCGCTTTGTCGCTGAACCGGGTATTTGAAGCCGCACAGGCTGCGGCAGATCAATATTTGGAATCGGTCAAGGCGCAGTACCCTGTGCAGGGCACCGAGTTTTCGCCCACCGCGAATAACGAAGGGGCATATTGGAAATGAAGGGACTGAGCGGAAAACGCGTTGAGATTCCCTCTATGGAGGAGATCATGCAGGAGCGCAAACGCCTGTCTTACCGCAGGCGTTACAAGCGTGTGCTGAAAAGCACCGCCTATGCGCTGGTCGTTGTGGCAGCCATTGCGGTGCTGCTGGCAACGAACCTGCTGCCGGTGCTGCAGGTGTCGGGTGACAGCATGAACCCAACCTTGCAGGATCAGGACATTCTGGTTCTGCTGAAAACAGATACTCTGGAAAAGGGAGATCTGTGCGGCTTCTACTGGCAGAACAAGCTGCTGCTCAAGCGAATCATCGGTATCCCCGGGGATGTGATTTCGATTGACGGCAACGGCCTTGTGACGGTGAATGGCGAGGTGCTGGAGGAACCGTATGTCGATGAGCCGGCTCTGGGAGAATGTGACCTCAGCTTCCCGTATCAGGTGCCTGAAAATCGCTTCTTTGTGATGGGTGACCACCGCGCGACCTCGATCGACAGCCGGAGTACGGTTGTCGGCTGCGTCGAAAAGAGTCAAATTGTGGGCAAGGTGTTTCTTAGGGTATGGCCCGTGCCCCGTATTTCGTGGATAGGCTGATGGAGGAGCCCACATGAAAAATCAATTGGACAAGGCGATTCAGCGGGTAATGGCAGCGCGCCATGCGGAGCACCGCCGTGCTGCCGTGCTGGTGATACTGGCACTGCTGACGATACTTTCCGTCAGCTGGCGTCTGCACCAAGTAGGCATCGCGATGGCGGACGATGAATACTCCTGCGGATATGAGGAGCATGTACACAGCGACGCCTGCTATACCGAGGTCTTGATCTGCGGTTATGAAGACGGAGCATCGGAACCCCCTGCTGATTCAGCGGAGGAAGACGGCGAGGCCGCGCCGGCAGCTCACTCCCATACCGCAGACTGCTACCAAAGGGTGCTGACCTGCACCCTCCCGGAGCATACCCACACGCTGGAATGTCTGGCGGACATAACCGCAGATGTTGAGACCCCGGCAGACTGGGACGAGCAGAGCGAGGGCGTAAGCAGCTTCTGGAGCGATGCCATGACGGAAATCGCACAGAGACAGCTTGGCTACACCGAGAGCGCCAAAAACTTTACGGTGGACAAGGCGCTGGGTGAGACCTTGGCGCAGGCCCATCACTACACACGCTACGGTGATTGGTACGGCAACCCTTACGGGAGCTGGGATGTGATGTTTGTCGCCTTCTGCCAGCATTATGCAGGCATACCGGAGGATGTCATCCCGCAATGCGCAAGCCTGCTTCAGCTGCGCACGGAATTGGAAAACGCACACCCTGAATACATCACCCCGGGTGGCAGTGAGGCCACACCGGGTGACATCGTACTCTATACAAATGCCGCCGGTGAGGAAACGATCGGCATTGTAACCGCGTATGATGGCGCGAACCTGACCGTTGTTTCCGGCGCTGTGGACGGTGCGGTAGCGGCTGTGACAGTCGCAGAGGCCGATGTCACCAATACCATCCGTGTGTTGGATGCGTATGGCGTGTATGCGCAGACCGGCGCATCAGACGGATCCGAAGAACTCTCCTTTGATGCGGACGCCATTTTGGCAAGAGACGGCGCGGTGGCGTATATTGTTTGGCAACGGCCAGATCCCATAATGCCGGCCGCGGAAGACGATGATACACTGACCGCAGCGCCAGCAACCCCTCAGTATGACAGCGAGGGCAACCTAAAGCTGGATAATCTGCTGACAAGTACAGCTATTTCCATCAATCAAGGCGGCACTTGGGAACCGCTGAATAATTTTGCATCTATCAAGGACGGCACCCAGGTTCAGGTGGAAATCGTCTACAGTGTACCGGCGAACGCATTCAAACCCGGCAGCAATACAGCGACCTATACCCTGCCGGCGGGTGTCTATCCCAAAGGAGATTTGTCAGGAAACATCACCGATTCAACCGGAACGATAATTGGTACTTTTGCGCTTTCGAAAAAATCCCCTACGGTCACATTTACATTTAGTAACGACACAAGTCGGACGTTCACCGGCACCTTCAAGTTTAATACCACGATCAATTACGCTGAGACCGGTGGCGACGGCCAGATACATCTGGGCGAGAAAACCTACACCATTGAGCCGGAGTATTCGCTGAACACGAAGAAAGAGCATACCCTTTCGGAAGACAAAAGTAAGGTAAGCTACACCGTTACAGTCAATGCCCCAAATGGTACGCATGACCAGCCTGTCACCATTACGGACCGGCTGGCCGCAGAGAATACCGCAAACGGCAGCTATGATACGAGCAGCATCAAAATCGACGGGAAGCCGCTCTCCGAGTATGCAGATGCCGCCATCACCTACAACACAGACGGCAAGGGCTTTACGATCACAGGGCTGCCGCCTCTCGGATATAACCAGTCGTATGAGCTGACCTATGATGTAACTGTGGCTGCCGTGACGGGCGCAGACGGTTCCGGTACGATTGTCAACACGGCCAAGGGCACAACCAGTACGCTGCAGAGCAACGAGGCCAAGGATACCGTCACCGTGAAGGAGAGCAGCATTGCCAAAACAGGCACCTATGACGCTGCGACCCACCGCATCAACTGGGTCATCAAGGTCAAAAATCCGGACGGTGATTTGGCAGGCTATAAGGTGACCGATACACAGGTCACACAGCTGGACATTGTTGGTGATGTAACGCTGAAGAGGGCTGACGAAACAGTTGTAACAACCATCACTGGCAACGATTTTCTGACCAACGGCTATACCTTCCCGGCAGGTTCCAATGCGAGCGCCTATACATTTACCTATCAAACGGTTGCACCGGACCCGGTGAATGGCACCGTTTCTGCAACCAACCAGGCAACGCTGGAAAAAGGTTCACGTTCCTATACCGCGACAGCCAATGTTTCCACCGGTGTAGGCAAAGTGGATATTCGAAAGTATCCGGGCACTGTCACGCCGCTGGAAAACGGTGACCAAAAGGTCATGTGGAATATAACCGGAACGGTTCCCGCGGGCGTTAACAGTTTCAAAATCGTGGATAAGATCCGCGAACCGCTGTACGGCGTCAAAACCCAGCTGGAAACCGCCATTCGAAACAATCTGCGCTTGACGATGGAAGGCGGAACAACGCTGACATGGGAGGAGGCAGAGAAGAAGGGCATACAGATTCAGCTGTCCTTTTTTTCCAACGGTTTGAATGACTGGGACGATTCCGACAACGGCATTTCGGTTTCCGATGATGCAACCGCGGTGCATCGCATCTGGCTGCATTTTAGCCGGACGGACGGCGAGAAGCTGCGCATTTTGAGATGCACCATCAGCGACATTCCAACGGTGGCAAAAACGTCTGATATGGCGAACAATACCAAAAGGCATTTTGAGAACCGTGTGGAAATTTACTCGGATAATGCCGGGCGCGAAGGCTGGAAAGGAACTTACGATTATACAAAGATCGGTTCTATCACCAAGGAAACATCTGACAATAGCGGCGATGGGTACAAGCAGAACAACAGCACTACCTATGCCAAAAACAAAGTCATCTGGTATTGCATCAAACTGAATCTGGGTAGCGGTGATGTAGACAAGACCCATACGCTGACGGTGGTAGATAAGATCCCGGACGGCATGAAGCTGGCTACGGACAATAATTCTCTTAGCAACTATATGATTGCGGCGGATCTGGATACAGCGTCAGGCAATAAATATACGGGAAAAATCAAAAAAAGTCCGAGCGAAAACATATACAGCCTTGTGTTTAACGGGGTTACCTATTGGTCGATTGACACTTCTGTTTCGGGGCAGCTGACCATTAAGGTGCTTCCTATTACGCTGCAAAGTCTGATCGACTCAAAGAAAACAACGGATCATACTGTGGAGATCCGCTATGCGCTCCAGCTGGATGATGCGGCAGCCTGGAACGAGCGTACTCTCGAGGAAAAAACCTATACGAATACTGCCACATGGGACGGTGCATCGACATCGTCCGGCATGACCATCACGCGCCCGAAAAAGCAGCTTCTGGAAAAGACCGGCAATTATGATGAAACAACCCATCAAGCCAATTACACCCTTTGCATCAACCCCCGCGCAGAGGATCTCGCACCGGGCAGTGACACGCTCGAGCTTACGGACACGATGGAAAGCGAATACTTCGGCAAAACCGGCATGGAGCTGATGCTGGATTCTATCAAGGTATATGAATACATCCTGCAGGACGGCGACTGGGTAAAGGGCAACGAAGTCAAAGACAGCGTTCGCGTTGAAAAGGTTGAAGAAACCGCATCGACACGGAAGTACAAGTTCGTTCTGCCGGACGAGAAAGCCCTGGTACTGGAGTACTCTTATAAAATGAATCCGGGTAATCTCGCAAGCGACATGGCGGTAAAAAATACGGCTACGCTGGCGGGAAAAATTGTAGGCAATCAGGTTTCGGTGAAAAGCGACAGTGCATCGGCAACTGTACACAATGCCGTTCTGACTGTTTCCAAGACGGATTCTGCTACAAACTTAGCCATCACGGCAAGCCCGGCAACCTTTGCGATATACCACTATAATAAAATCAGCACAGGGTGGGATTTTATTAGGTCGGAGAATACAGGTTCGAACGGCAGCTTTGACCTGACATTTGCGCAATCCCCTGCAACAGGCAGCCCGCAGCTGGTCACCGGGGACCTGTATAAGCTTGTGGAAACAGCGGCCCCGGCAGACTATGCACTGGATGAAACCCCGCGCTATTTTATCTGGAACAACAACGCAACGGATGGTGACAAAAAAGCAGCTGCGCTTACAACTGCAACCGGAACTACTGTCCCGGAGGGGGTTACCACTGCAAACATCAGCTTTTTGGGCGTGAACGGAGACCGCGCCACAATGGCCATCCCCAACAAGCAAAACTGCCTGACCCTGCGCAAAATCTGGTATGGCATCGGGAACGACACGATAGAAGCACCGGTGGACGAGATCCAGGTGCAGCTGTACCGGTACAAGGACGGAACAAACAAGGCGGACGCGGAGACGGTCGGAACGGTCACCTTGACAAAAGCTGACGGCTGGACCAAGAAAATTTCTTCCTTGGAGAGCGGTTATCACTACTATGTAGAAGAGTTAGGAACAGACAGTGGCGCGCTTGTCTTCTATGAAGTAAAGTACAGTGAAAGCAACGACACCGGTGTCACCGGCGGCGGCACCATTACCATCACGAACAAGCAAAAGCCCAGCTATGAGCTACCCGCCACCGGCGCGGCCGGCACACCCCCGTATACAGCAGCAGGCGCCCTGATAATGGGCATCGCGCTGATGTTAGGATATCTCATCAACAAACGCAGCCATTCGGGGGGGGGGTAAAAATTAGAAATAATCCCTCCACCGGTGTGGACAAAGCAGACCAAAATATTTGAGCAAGGAGACATAAAACCAATGAAGTACATGAAAAAACTCATAACACTGCTTGCCGCGCTGACGCTTGCACTGGCCATGGCCGTCCCAGCGTTTGCAGCAAGCGGTACAGCAAGCAGCACAGGAACGATAACCATTGATAATGCCGTGACGGGCACGACCTACAAGGCTTATCGTATTTTTGACTTGGAAAGCTATGATACAAACAAAGATGTGTATTCTTATAAGCTGAGTTCGGCATGGAGTGGCTTTCCTGCATATAGCACAACCATTGATAGCAATACAGTGAGCGCAGCAGACTTTTTTAGCGTAAATTCGGCAGGTTATATTGAGTGGAAAGATGCGAAAAAAGATGCCGGAGCGGATTTTGCAAAGCTGGCAAAGGCTTTTGTGGATGAAAAAAATATTGAATGGGATAGGACCGAAACCGCATCGAGCACTACAGTAACCTTTACAGATTTGACGCTGGGTTACTATCTGGTAGATACCAGCCTGGGGTCTCTGTGCAGTCTGAACACAACGGCGCCGAGTGTTACCATAAAAGAAAAGAACAGTGATACAACAATCGAAAAGAAAATCGTGATTACTGGTACTACTGGTGATGAGAAGGTTGATAGCAACAGTGCAGGCATTGGTGATACCGTAAACTTTAGCATAACCATTACGGTAAAGGATGGTGCCCCGAAGAACTATGTTCTGCACGATAAGCTCTCCGGTCTGACATTTGATCCTAATTCACTTGAAGTTAAAGTCGGAACAACAACGCTTACTGCAAATACTGACTATACCTTGGTTACAAACCCCACAGATGGGGATTCCTTTGATGTAAAATTTAAGGATGGCATACTCAAAACGAACGATGTAGTCGTTGTTACCTATTCGGCAACGGTTGCGGCAAACGCCACGATTGCTGGCGCAGGCAACAAAAACACGGCAAAGCTGGAGTATAGTGGGAAACACAGCACCGAAGAAGAGACAACAACCTATGTTTGGAAACTAAATGTACACAAATATGCGCTGGACAGTAAAAACAAAGAAGTGGCGCTGAGTGGTGCAAAGTTTGTACTGTACCGCATGGACGGTGACACCAAAGAGTATGCAACGCTGACTGGCAATAAAATCGCCGGTTGGGTAAACGATAAGGACAAGGCAACAACTTTGGAAACTAACGGCGCAGGTGATATTTTGATTGAAGGTCTCAACGTGGGAACCTATTATCTGGAAGAAACCGAAGCGCCTGTAGGGTATAATAAGCTGACCAAACCCATTGAAGTTAAAATCACCGCAACATCCGATGCTACAGGAGTGAGCGAAACGGTTGAATATAGGAACCAAAACGATAGCACTTATACACCAGCAACAGATGCAACTGTTAAGGTTTTGAACAAAGCCGGAACGCAGCTGCCCTCCACCGGCGGCATCGGCACTACCCTTTTCTATGTGATCGGCGGCGGGCTGATGGCCGTGGCTGCCGTTCTGCTGGTCACCAAAAAGCGGATGAATAACAAGTAAAGGCGCATTTGCCGTCATATACCAATCCTTATAACATTAGGGAGTAGCCCATGAGAAAGAACCTCAGCACAATTATTTTAATATTGATTTTCCTCGTGGGTCTATCCGTGATGTTATATCCCTCCGTCAGCGACGCTGTCAACCGGAAGCATCAGTCTCGCGCAGTGGCTGGCTATGCCGAGGAAGTAGAACAGCTGTCAGATGCGGATTATCAGACCTATTTCGATGCTGCCGATGCGTACAACCGGCAGTTAAACACCACCCCCAATGCCTTTTATAAACCGGATCTGGTCAGCGGCTATGCGCAGACGCTCGACATCTCCGGCACGGGCATTATGGGGTATATCACGATCCCCAAAATCAGCGTTGAGCTGCCCATATACCACGGCACCGATGAGGGCGTGCTGCAGGTGGCAGCAGGCCATCTGGAAGGCAGCAGCCTGCCCGTGGGCGGTGCCGGGACCCATGCGGTCATATCAGCGCACCGCGGCCTGCCCAGCGCAAAGCTGTTCACCAATCTGGACGAGCTGGAGGTGGGCGACCGCTTTACCATCACAGTGTTGAATCGGGTGCTGACCTATGAGGTCGATCAAATCTCCATTGTGCTGCCTACTGAGATCGACCAGTTGCTTCCCACCGAGGGGATGGATTATGTCACCCTGATGACCTGCACCCCCTACGGCATCAACACGCACCGCCTATTGGTACGCGGCAAGCGGGTCGAAACTACGGAAAGCCAAAAGCATATCCGTGTGTCGGCAGATGCATTCCGCATTGAACCCATCATCGTAGCCCCGATTTTGGCCATCCCGATGCTACTTGCGGCACTGGTCGGTGTGCTGGTTGCCCCACATCTGCGCAAGCGCAGCAAGAGAAGGAGGAAATAACATTATGAAAAGCATCCGTGATCGGTTGGCAGTGCTGCTTATGCTGTGCCTGCTGGTGTGGGGCGCTGTTCCGGCTCTTGCCGCAGAAACGGTTGATGAAACGCGCATCGGCTCCATCAAGGTATTGCTCTGTGATACCGAAACCGCAGCACCGCTGCAGGGCGGTGAGCTGACGCTGTACCGTGTGGCGAGTGTCTCTAAAAACGGCGCAGATATGAGCTTTACCTATGCAAACGGTTTCGAGAATTGCGGAATCGCGCTGGACAATGTATCCGAAAGCGCACTGGCGAGCCGATTGGCAGAAAAGGTGACACAAAATGCACAGGCAGTCACCAAGACCGTCAACGACAGCGGAATCGCCGTGTTTGGTGATCTGAAGGCCGGGCTTTACCTTATTGTGCAGAAGCAGGCAGCCGAAGGGTATGACGCCATACAGCCTTTTCTTGTGACGGTTCCAATCATGGAAAACGGGCAGTATGTCTACGATGTGGACGCCCAACCCAAAGCGGGTACTTCAAGCCGGAAAACAACGCAGACGCCGCCCGCGCAGGAAGTGCTTTCTGCACTGCCGCAGACCGGACAGTTGAATTGGCCAGTCCCCGTGCTGGCGGTGACTGGCGCTGTACTGGTGGCGGCAGGTGTCGTACTCAAAAAGCGAAGTGGTCAGAATGAGAAATAAGCTGGGGAACGCCCTGATTGCGCTTGGGTTTCTGGCATTGCTGGCAGCTGTGCTGCTTATGGGCTACAATCAGTGGGACAGTACCCGCGCAGAAAAAGCAGCCGACAGTGTGCTGACCCAGCTGGAGGAATCGATCGCAGAGCCACGCACCATCTATCCCGGTGATGCAGCAGAACCCACAGCGGACACGGAGATGCCTGTTGGCACCATTGACGGCTACGACTATATTGGGTATCTCTCTATTCCGTCCATCGGGCTGGCACTGCCCGTGATGCAGCAGTGGAGCTATCCGGGGCTAAAGATCGCGCCGGGGCGGTATTCCGGCGCGCTATATACAGATGACTTGGTAATCGCGGGACATAACTATGCGCGTCACTTCAGCCCTCTGACGCATCTTACGGTGGGGACAGAAGTGCTTTTTGTTGACATGAATGACAACACATGGCATTATGCGGTCTCGGATACAGAGGTTCTGCAGCCAACCCAAATCGAGGAGATGGCGGTCAAAACGCCCGAGAGCAATTGGGATCTGACATTGTTTACCTGTACCACGACCGGTCAGGCACGATATGCGCTGCGCTGCGTCCGCACAGACGAGTGAGCATGATTCATAGCCATCACTTTCAAAAAGCAAAAATACTTCCGCATTGGAAAGCGGTATCGTCAGAAATGGATTTCAAAATTTCCTCAAAAGACCGTTTGCCGGACATCATTGCCTTTAAAAGCTGTTCCTGCCGTTGTTCCTTGCGAATGTCGTAGAGTTTTTTCAATTCGCCAACAGCCTTTTCGTGAGCAGCTCTTGTTTTTTCCACTTTCGCTTCGGCTAATTCCATTTTTAATGGAAAGCCATATTTTGAAGCTTGTAATATTCTCCCAACCAATTCTATTCCGGACAGATACAAACATAGCATTTCAGAATGTTGGAATTCTCTTTGTCTATGTCCGAACTGTGCTGCTGAATTTAAGTACGGAAAGAAGAACCTGTCTGAGCTTATTTCGATGATACAAGATGCTGTTAGACCATTTATTGAAAATATTGACACAGTAAATGAACTTTGCAATAAGCCGGTTAAATTGTTGGTAGATAAGGATAATCTCTATATCGCAACAACAGCATAATAGTAAAGACCGTCAGATCTCAAATGAGA